>Ga0157364_1008276_pt1 | contig 10781 bp, 10 predicted proteins | sample AttsexASBM2_FD_111476 | JGI IMG/M metagenome (GOLD analysis project Ga0157364, IMG submission 111476) | Fungus gardens microbial communities from leaf cutter ant in Ribeirão Preto, State of São Paulo, Brazil - Atta sexdens ASBM2 | ecosystem: Host-associated > Fungi > Mycelium > Unclassified ... | reverse complement strand
CTTGGAGACGGGCGACTCAACAATGAATGAAACACCAACTCGACAATTCATACTTAAACGAGATAATTGCGCGAATATCTGCTCACCTTCAGAAATGAGTATTCGACTGCACGTATTATGAGCTGTATTGTCAGGTTACGAGGAGTTAAACAATCAGAAAACTTTTTAAAGTAGTCAATAAAGAGAAAACTAATCATGGTTAATCGATAAAATTAGATCACTGCTTTTCTGAAAGATGTGATCATGTATAACAATCAAAATCTACCTTTTATTGCCGCCTTTTCCGGAATGGTTTGCGTTCAGACAGGCGCAGCGTTTGCCAAAATGCTTTTTCCCGTAGTAGGGAGTGAGGGGGTTGCCGCCTTACGACTTGGTATATCAGCCATTATTTTATTCGTGGTGTTTAGACCCTGGACATTGTTTAACAGTGGGATTTCATGTCGAACAATGATGGTATATGGCATCGTGATGGCACTGATGAACCTGCTAATATATCGTGCTTTTGCTTATATCCCAGTCAGTATTGCCATATCTATTGAAGTTATGGGTCCTTTGACAGCGGCCCTGCTGACATCTCGGCAAAAAACGGATCTACTCTGGATCCTGCTCTCCGCTTTCGGCCTTTTCCTACTTTCTGCTGGCGATATACATAAAACGATTGATATACGTGGCGTCGCATATTCTATTACTGCAGCTTTTTTCTGGGGACTTTATGTCATTATTGGCAGAAAAGTTTCAGCCGGAGGCGGACGCTCTGTGGCGGCAGGGATGACTATAGCGGCTTTCATTGCCGTTCCAATAGGAGCTGCTCATGCAGGAAGTTCTCTACTGATACCAAGCGTTCTTTTTGCTGGTCTTTGTGTCGCGCTGCTATCGAGTATGCTGCCTTTTTTACTCGATATGTATGCTATGCGTTGTCTACCCTCTCGTGTGTTTGGGCTTCTACTCAGCGGCTCTCCCGCTGTGAGTGCGCTTGCAGGATGGCTTATCCTGCATGAAAAGCTCACTCCGTTACAATGCGGCGGTATTTTGTCGGTTATGGCAGCCTGTACAGGTTGTACGCTCTTCGCACGCCCACGTCCGTCATCCTAATTTCAGGGACGGTTTTCTAAATCAATCAGTGGAATCTTCATTCCCGTTTTAACCGTATCGAGTACGATGAGCGTTCGGTAGGTGAGTATGTCTACATTATCGGCAAAGTGCTGCCGGACAAGATGCTCAAAGTGCTGTAGATCATGTGCGATCATAATGATAATAAACGACACACCACCGTTGACAAAATAGCACTGCTGAATTTCGTCAACGGTTCGGAAATAGCGTTTAGCCCTGTCCATTACTGCACTCCGATCCTCGACGAGACGTGACTCAATGACTGCCGTAATAGGGTTACCAACTTTAACCGGATCGATGACAGCAATATTGGCCTTGATAACCCCTTTCGATTCAAGCCTACTGATACGACGCTGTACCGAAGGCGTCGACAACCCCACTCTTTCAGCGATAGACGAATGTGAAAGACGATTATTTCCCTGCAATATATCGAGAATGGACAAATCAAATCGATCGAGATCATCTAACGTATTTTTTTTTCTCATTTCACTGCCTAAGAAAGTGTAAAGATAATATTGTCATGGGGGAAAGAAAGAATCCGTCCAGCAGTATACCTTTTCACTCTTCGCGGCGATAATACTTCATATAAGCCAAATACCTAGGAAGTATCGGCAATAAGGGATACTTTTTTCCGACACTCAACGCCTACATTTTCAATGTGCATAGCTAGAGTCGTCGATATAGGGACCACCTATGTTATCCCAGAGGTCATTAATACAGCGATTGAGTCGACTTTCTTTGATGTATCACGTTTATCAATAGAGTGAGAATACCGTGAGTATTATCTTCTATGACTTCAATAATAAATTTGGAGATATACCAAATCGCTTACGAAAGGCATGACTAAAGTGAGAAAAATCAGAGAAGCCATAATCCATCGCAGTCTGGGAGACACTTCGTGTTTTCCCCTTAGAAAGAGCCTGAAAACTGGCTTGTAAACGCTCTTGCCAAATAATTGCTGCTGGCGTTTCGTTATGGCGAGTGAAAATACGGGTCACGGTTCGGCTTGAAACATGGAATTGTCCGGCAATTTTCTCTACATTCAAACTAGGATCTGCAAGATTTTTACGAATATAGAGGCGCATTTTACTGTAAAGCTCTTGCTGTTTGGCGGGAGCGTCTAAAGACGACGCACTCAAGGACATGACCAACAAATCTATCAGCGTCGTAGAGAAGTGCTCCGATAGGGAAGCAGAGAGTGGTGGCTGACTGACCATCTCATTCACTAAACAACGTAAAGTGAGTACGCCTGGAAGATGATGTTGCAGATGAAGTCCCGCGCAATGGCTAATATTAGGCAAATGCTGGCTTAATAGATGGCGGGGAACACGGATCAAATGGTTTTCACCTTCGAGATCGAATCGAAACGTTTGTGCAGCGTCATAGATCACCAATTGCTGATGTTCAAGTATCGTCTGGCGGCCATTTTGTTCCAACTGCCCCCGCCCATTCTGGAAAAAACCGAGCCAGATATCGTTGTCGTCGCTCGCACGTAAATGGCTTGTCTTACGTACCCAGCTATGACGAGTAGCTTTAAGGCTACACACATCTAATAGCCCCATCTCTTGGACTTTCAATTCACCCGTAAAAGTGTGTGAGGAGTTATAACTGCTTTCCGAAGGAATACAGTGACGGAGAACAATATCATTCCAGTAGGCAAAACGATGATGAGCTGCTTGATATTGAGTTGTATAGTTAAAACCGTCTGTTCGCATACCTCCCCCCTCACTTTTCGACAACAACATTCACCCCGCTACGAAGCAAAAAAAGTGCCAAGTTATAGATGTTACTCCCTTCACTCTCTTAAGGCGTCACCCTGGCGAGCCCGGCACTCTTTTTGCACTAAAATGATCACTCTTGCACCATCCCTTATCTCTCCTCCGACTTGTCATTCTTAAGCAGCTACTTGTCCGACTCAGCAAAGTCAGTGCCTTTTTCCTCAGTTACGATTTCTCTACGCAGAGTCATACTGCGCCTACCACTTTGGGAGCAAAAAATGAGCATATCGAAAGAAAATCCTGTCAGCAGTACGCCTAGTGAGCGAGCGTGGGCACTTCACCGCATCTTGTCGAGTAAAAACCTTATCCCTGAAGGCTTTATTGAAGACGTCACCGATAAATTGGCAAATAAATTTGACCCAAAGAATGGTGCTCGCTTAGTTGCAAAAGCGTGGGTGGATGAGTCGTTTAAACAATTGTTACTCACTGATGCCACAGCAGCCTGTGAGCAGTTTGGCTATACCGGACCGCAAGGTGAATACGTCGTCGCATTAGCCGATACCCCGGAGACTAAAAATGTCATCGTCTGTAGCCTTTGCTCGTGTACAAACTGGCCAGTACTCGGCTTACCACCTGAGTGGTACAAAAGTTTTGAATTTCGCGCCCGTTTAGTGCGTGAAGGACGCACCGTATTGAAAGAGTTGGGGACAGAATTACCCGCAGGAATGTCAGTTAAAGTCTGGGATACCTCCGCCGAGAGTCGTTATCTCGTCCTTCCCATGCGCCCTGCCGGCAGTGAAAACATGACAGAAGAAGAGCTACAAACCTTAGTCACGAAAGATGTCTTAATTGGTGTAGCGTTCCCGGTAATCGCTTAACCCCCATCATTCACTAGAGAGGTAAGATAATGGACGGTTTTCATGATCTTGGTGGCATGCAAGGATTTGGCCCAGTTCCACATAAAATTAATAGTTTGAGTTACAAACCCGTCTTTAAACAAGAGTGGGAGCATCTTGCTTACTCACTGATGTTTCTCGGCGCAGGTCATATGGGATTGTTTAGCATTGATGAAGTTCGTCATGCGGTAGAACGCATTAGTCTGCGCCAACACGTTGGCACGCAATATTATGAGCGCTATATCATTGCAACGGCCTCATTACTTGTCGAAAAAGGGATTATTACACAGGCTGAATTAGATGCTGAGTTAGGCAAACCCTTCCAACTCGCCTCTCCGGTAAACTCATCAGGACGAAATGCCATCCCGGCTGAGCGTCCGTTTGAGATTGGTGAGCGCGTTCGAGTGAAAGATGAGCGTGTTAGCGGACATATTCGTGTTCCGGCCTATTGTCGCGGAAAAGAAGGGATTATTTTACATCGCACAACCGAAAAGTGGCCATTCCCAGATGCGATTGGACATGGGGATCAATCTGCCTTACATCAACCAACCTATCACGTTGAGTTCACCTCAAAAGAGTTATGGGACGATGCGGGAGATGAAGGGACGATTATCGTCGACCTGTTTGAAGGCTACTTAGAAAGGAGCCTAGAGGAGAGCAATCTATGAGTATCCTGCAGCAAACAGCCACGAAAGAAAAACGCTTACCCGTAACCGTCCTTTCCGGGTTTCTCGGTTCAGGAAAAACGACCTTACTGAACCAGCTATTGCGTAATAAACAGGGATTAAAAGTTGCCGTTATCGTTAATGATATGAGTGACATTAATATCGATGCAGAAGAGGTTATGCGTAATGTCTCGCTGCAGCGCGGTAACGACCAACTGATCGAAATGAGTAATGGCTGTATTTGCTGCACGTTACGCGCTGACTTATTAGAACATGTCAGCGCCCTCGCCAAGCTCGAACAATTTGATTATCTATTAATCGAATCAACCGGCATCTCAGAACCGATGCCGGTCGCTGAAACCTTTGCATTCCTTGATCAACAAGGCTTTAGTCTTAGCGAACTTGCCCGTCTCGATACGCTCGTGACAGTGGTCAATGGTGAGACCTTTGCCGAGCAGATTGCCACTGACCAGCAAATTGAGCGACTAGTCGAAGAAGGTATGGAGTATCAGCCTCTCTCTGACTTACTGATTGAACAAGTGGAATACGCCAATATATTGCTGGTTAGCCGTTATGATTTGATTGGGGAAAAGGCCTACCAACAGACCAAAGCGCTATTGCATGAACTCAATCCCAAAGCCGCTATTTTTCCAATGACAGATGGGCGGATTGAAAGCGATATCATCCTCAATACACACCTTTTCGATTTAGAACAACTGGTCAACTCCCCCGGGTGGATGACTCCGCTTCCAGCACATGATGCGTTGTCTGAGGCGGATAATTTTGGCATCAGCCATTGGGCTTATCACGCACGCCTACCTTTCCATCCTGGACGCTTAGCCAAGGTTCTCCAAGCATCTTGGGATAATGGGCTGTTGTTACGCTGTAAAGGTTACATCTGGTTTGCTCATCGTTACCAAGAAAGTGCCATGTTAGTGCAAAGTGGCCGCACTTTTAAATGGGGGTATGTAGGGGAATGGTGGCAATTTATCCCGCCAGCGCAGTGGCCAACCGATGAATACCGCCGTCAAGGTATTGCTGAGAAATGGGTAGAGACCTGCGGTGACTGCCGACAAGAAATTGTCTTTATCGGACAACATATTGATTGGCACGCATTGCAGGCTCTTTTGGATAGCTGTTTATTGAGCGATGCTGAGATTGAACTCGGCCCTGAAGGATGGGCAACTCTCTCTGGGGTGGCAGACATTGAAGCCGGCGCAGTGAGTTAAGCCATTATCCGCAATATCGCGATAGAGAGGCATTGCCTCTCTTTTTTTATTTTTTCATCAAGTTGTCTCATTGAACAAGGTCGGTGTCACGGATAACCATGTTACGTCTTGCCATCTTTTCCATACTGAAGCCTAAGTCGTGTGAGGTGAATTTTCAGGGGGAAGTATGGAATCTGCTATTGATAAACATCTGCGTTGTCCTCGGTTGTTATCGCGTCGTGTACACGACGATTATCAACCACCCTTTCCAATGTATGCTGGGCGTGCTGACCAAAATTTGAAACAAGTGGTGATGGCATACTTTGGCGTTCAATTTAAAGAGCCACTGCGTGCAAAAGCCTTGGCGGCGGTGCACACAATAATCGCCAGTTTTAGTGGTGAAAGCGGTGCCGATCACCATGACATCACGTACCACCTAGATGCTCAAGGATACGGCAACTTTATTGTCGTCAGCTATTGGCGCAATCCCGGCAGCTATTGTCGTTGGTTACGCTCACCGTCCGTACGTGAATGGTGGGAAGATGATCAACGCTTACAGGATGATCTGGGTTATTTTCGTGAGGTCATTGCTCCGCGTGATGAGCAATATGAAACATTATACGCCTTCCAAGAAGATTTACCGGGTGTCGGCGCCCTCATGGAGCATATTAGTGAACCCGTGCAAGAACATGCCTATTGGGGCTCTGTCCGTGACCGTATCCCAGCGTCACAGACAGATTGGTTACAAGCGAAGGGTGAATTGCGCATCATCTCCGGCGATCCACAAGCCGGTGGCCGCGTCGTTGTCGCAGGACACGACAATATTGCACTGATTCGTTCTGGACAAGATTGGGTCGCTGCCGACCAACAGGAACGTGATCTGTATTTCAATGAAATGCTCCCGCCTCTTCAAGCTGGAATGGATTTCTTAACCAATGAAGGTCAATCCGTAGGATGCTATAGCAATCGTTTTGTGCGCAATGTCGATACTGAGGGCAATCTTCTCGATGTCGCTTACGATATCGGTTTCTGGCGTTCCCTCGATAAACTCGAGCGCTGGGCTGAATCTCATCCTACCCATTTACGCATTTTCACCACTTTTTTCCGTGTGATCACCGGACTACAAAATTTACGTCTTTATCACGAAGTGTCGGTTTCGGATGGAAGCTCTCAGCAATTTGAATATATCAATTGCCATCCCGCAACCGGAATGATGCGTGATGCACAACGTTGAGCGTACCTAATTAATAATGAAGAGGAAGGGTGAGATGAGGTCATTGAAAAAATTAGCACTGTATTCGACATTTTTCTGTTCAGGTTATGTCGGTGCAGTAGAAGTTGCCCCTGGCGATTATACGCAGTTTGCCGATGGCACCACTATTGGCCTCTTGTATTACGAATTTTCGACCACGCACGCTTTAAAAGCACAAGGCCATACCGTTAGCCACGATTATAACGTCGACTCAAATATCGGAATGTTACGTTTCCTACATGCTTTTAAAATCAGCGAACATAGCACATTAGACCCCCAGTTTTTACTTCCGTTTGGGAATGTCTCGACGCGGGGTAATGCCTCCTCTGCTGGCTCAGCGAGTGGTACCGGTGACTTAATTCTTACCATGCCGTTAAAAATCGCGTTGAATGATACAGGCGATGTTTTTGCCGTCTCGCCTTACGTTTACGTCCCCACAGGGAATTATAATCACAATGATGCGCTTAACCTCGGGGAAAATCGTTGGAAGTTCGATGTCCAAACCGCTTATATCAAGTTTTTCAGCGATAAATGGGCTATTGATACCGTAGGGGATGCGATTTGGTACGGTAACAATAATAAGTTTGGGAGTGATGAGATGGAGCGCCAGCAAAAAATGTCGTGGGCCGCGCAGGTGATTGGCCGCTATTTTGCCACACCGACCTTATCATTCGGCCTCGGTGTTGGACAAACTTGGGGCGGAGAAGATGTTGTTGAGGGACAGCATCAGGCCGATCAGGGCCAAACCACCAACGTACGATTTACCGCAACAAAATTCGTGACCCCTCATGATCAAATTATGGTGCAAATGGGGCGTGATTTAGCGGCGCAGAATGGTCCGGAAGAGTCATTTCGCATGAATCTCCGCTATGCCCATATTTTCTAATTGAGTCTCCACCTTATTCATGATGTAAAGGAATAATTATGGCTATTGGACGTCCAGACCTAAAACAATTACTCGCGACCGCAGAGCGTCTTCATCTTAACTTAACCGAGAAAGAGGCCGAAGAGTACCTTGCATTAATGCAGGCGAATTTCGATGCCTATGATGTGGTGGCTGGCTACGGTGATTTTCTCCCAGAGATGCGTTATCCACGCGACGCCGGTTATCGCCCCGATGGAAAAGAAAACCCATTGAATGCTTGGTACTACAAAACGACTGTAATGGGTGCTGAAACCGGCCCCCTAAAAGGTATGACCGTCGCATTGAAAGATAATATAGCCTTGGCGGGCGTCCCGATGATGAATGGCTCGGCTACCCTAGAAGGGTATATCCCTGATTTAGATGCCACCGTAGCAACACGCCTGCTGAATGCAGGAGCGACCATATTAGGTAAAGCAACCTGTGAACACTTTTGTTTATCCGGTGGTAGCCATACCTCAGACCCCGCCCCCGTTCATAATCCATGGCGGCACGGTTATTCCTCAGGCGGTTCTTCGTCGGGAAGCGCTGCATTAGTTGCCAGTGGCGAGGTAACATTAGCCTTGGGAAGCGACCAAGGTGGATCGATACGTATTCCTTCCGCATTCTGTGGCACCTATGGCATGAAACCGACTCATGGGTTGGTGCCTTACACTGGAATGATGGCCATCGAAGCGACTATCGATCACGTAGGGCCGATTACGGCAAATGTTAAAGATAATGCCCAAGCACTCGCTGTACTCGCTGGCGCAGACGGCCTGGACCCTCGACAACAAAACCCTCAAGTCGGAGACTATCTGGCTAACCTTTCATCGGGTGTGAAAGGATTAAAAATTGGGGTTTTAGCCGAAGGCTTTACTTTACCGAATCAAGATGTTGAAGTGACGAAAAAAGTACACGCAGCTATAGCACAATTAGAGGCATTGGGTGCCGAAGTCGTACAAGTGTCAGTTCCTGAACATAAACTGGCAGGTGCGCTTTGGTCGCCGATTGGATGCGAGGGCCTGACGATGCAAATGATGCATAGCAATGGTCATGGATTTAGTTGGAAGGGCTTGTATAACGTCTCGTTACTCGACGCACACGCAAAATGGCGTGAACAAGCTGACAAACTGGCCCCCTCTTTGAAAATCTGTATGTTAATCGGCCAATATGGTTTAGATAAGTATAACGGTCGCTATTACGCGATGGCACAGAATCTCGCCCGTAAGGCAAAAGCGGCTTATGATGAGCTTTTTGAAAGCATTGATTTGTTAGTCATGCCGACTGTTCCCATTACCGCTCAACCATTACCTAGCGATGAGTGTTCTGTGACAGAATACATCAGTAAAGCGTTTGAAATGATTGGTAATACCGCACCGTTTGACGTAACAGGCCACCCTGCAATGTCTATTCCCTGTGGAGTAGTGGATGGATTACCCGTTGGTTTGATGCTTGTCGGACGCAATTATGATGAGGCGACTATTTATCAAGCTGCGGCGGCGTATGAAGGTAGTGTAAACTGGAAGAAATGTTAATCACATCGACTGAAATGACTAATTTCAACCGTCAAAAATCGTCTACCACTCTAACGTCTTTCAATATCGTTAGGTAAGTAATATTAATCCCTTAACCATTTTAGGTTAAGGGATTAATCGTTTTATCTTAAAGAGTATTCAGCAGGATGGCAGTATCCTATAAGCTGTTATGACCTATATTTAAAAAGGTACTAAAAAACATTTATTGATAAACGCTTAAGATCGAAACACTTCATCTCTATAATAATTATAATCCACGGCCATATTATTAGTTTATATAAAATATCACCAGCCTCCTGCAAATCCGACTCCGACAGAAGAATTACGCGATGAGTCCCAAGACATATTAATCCTAGCCGCAGTATTTTCAGTCATACGAACTTGCATTCCTGCTGCCATAGCCTGACCATTACTATAGGTACCGCCACCCATTCCATACGAAAAATTACTATTATTTAAGTATGGGATAGATGCTATTGCGGTAACCCCGGCAATACCCGCATTAAGTTTTTTATTCACTCTATCAATTTTTTTTGATAAATTTTTTATTTGTTGATGATTATTATTTAGTTCACTTATTTTCTTATCTGTATAAGCGTTAGCATAACTTAGCGTTTGACTGGATGAATTATCTGCATAATCATTGGCTGATTTTAACGTCCCATCCGCTATATGATCAGTATAGGTGTTTGCTGATTTTAACGTCCCATCCACTATATGATCAGTATAGGTGTTTGCTGATTTTAACGTCCCATCCGCTATATGATCAGTATAGGTATTTGCTGATTTTAACGTCCCATCCGCTATATGATCAGTATAAGTGTTTGCTGATTTTAAGGTACTACTTTCAACATCTTTAAGTTGCTTGACGTTCACCGCATCATTGTCAGCCTTACCACTCTCAACATTCGTAATTTTTCTTTTTAACGTATCATTACCAACAGAAACCTCATTGCTTTCAGTCGCAATAGAATTCGCACCAATAGCAAGGGAAGATTGAGCATCTTTTTTAACGGACGAGTTATAACCCAGAGCAATAGAGCCCCCCGCATTTTCGTCAACTCGACTTTGCGTACCAATCGAGATTCCATATTGTGAATTCGATGTTGCACTATCCCCCATCACAGACGATCCCAATTTAGCAACGGATGTCGCACCAATCGCGACGCCTTGCGCAGCCCCATCAACGCCTACTCTACCATTAGCATCTTCAGCAATCGGTGTTCTATCTGCGTCACTGCTCATAGAAATAACTTTACTTATATAAGCGGATCCAGCATGAGCTTGCAATGAAAGCACCGCGTATAATATACCTAACCCAATTCCTTTTTTTTTCATCTAAAATACCTATAATTTAAATCTTTCATAAAAAATAAGATAATAAAAACGCTAATTAATACTCTAAACAGGAGAATTCAATATCATTTTGAAATCAAACCCCATTTAAATTATTGACTAAAGTCAATATTTAACCAATTGAGACCAAAAGTGAT
>Ga0157364_1008275_pt1 | contig 10781 bp, 7 predicted proteins | sample AttsexASBM2_FD_111476 | JGI IMG/M metagenome (GOLD analysis project Ga0157364, IMG submission 111476) | Fungus gardens microbial communities from leaf cutter ant in Ribeirão Preto, State of São Paulo, Brazil - Atta sexdens ASBM2 | ecosystem: Host-associated > Fungi > Mycelium > Unclassified ... | reverse complement strand
GGCAAGTGGTTGTTGTGGTTCTGGATGAAATAAGATTTGAATTCAATTTTCAAGTTTGTTTTTTTCTCCATTTACCTTTTTTAGTGCCTTACACACAATAAGATTAGGGTTAAACTTGAACCTCGAAAATTGGATTCAAATCTTGTTTTTGTTCAAAATTGTTCCACGTTCAAAATTGTACCACTTTACCTTGTATATCACAAAATAATTGTAAACGTATCAGAAAACATGTATAAAAAATCAATTTTGACACGTACAAGCTACGTATTATTTATATGCAAAGAAAGCTTTTCAAATTTGTTGATCTGGATTTTCTATTACATCGTACGAGAAAGATGTTAATCGTTCATGCGATTACATGTCATTTAAATACGACAAAGAATAAATACTTTCGGAGCACTCTGTGTGCATTTGACGTACGTATAGGGATGTACGTGTGTCGGATGCATTGCCCACGCGCGAGATGAGACATTCTCAGGTATTCTACATATGTTTGTCCTTTTACGGCTTGTGACTGTTTGCGCATGCCATTGGGCGCGCACGTGTTCGTGCCGTGTTGTCGGCGGTTTATTGGAAAATCAATTGCACGTAAGGTGAATTATTCGATTCGTTCGGAGAGACATACGGGATGCGCCGCTCGAGGGGAAAGAGACTAGACAAGAGTACTTGCCATCTTGCGACGAGCCGATATTGAAATCGGAACGACCTGGTTGCATGTACATCGCAAAGACTGATGCATCGCGACATCGCGGAAAAAAGGCGGCTCTATCCCAACAATGAACCGTGAACATTGCTTGCATTTTTTATCTCCAGAAAGCGTGACAAAATCTATTTCGTATACCAGATGAGTTTGCTGTCTTTCATGTAATGCTAACTTTAAAACTGTTCAAAGCGCTCTATGCCTTCTAAAAAGAATTTCATTTAACTATCTTGTCATTAAAAAAACAATTTTCTTACTAATTTTGATAAAAAAGAAAAAAAAAAAGAAAAATGTCACGTAAATGAAGAATCTATCAACCTTTCTAGCAGTTAGAAGTACTATATTTCATTGTTCGATATTACATACATTTCCAAATTGAATTCTTAAGTGTAATTGATTTATGAGATTCCGAATTTATCCTGAATTTATTTCAAATTTAATTTTAACGTGAACATTGCAAATATGCAATTCTCACCCATAGAGAGATAAGAGTTCAAAATAGTTCTGTTTAAAAAATTTTTCTTTTTTTTCCTGAGTAAGAGCTTACACGATCCATTGGGACGAGAGATGAATAAACGGATTGATTTTCCTTGCTTGTTTCACATGAAAAAAATTGCATTCTAGCGCGTTTTGCAGTATCGCAGGAACTTTTTAATCAGAGACGTTCTTTCACATATGATGAAGTAATATCAATGCAGCGTTATTCTTATCCCCGAGTTTTACTTATTGAATTAAATTGTTTCAGATATTAGAAACAATGAGAAACATTTTGAGTCGAGGAGGCAACTGCTCGCGACAAGGATAATCGTGAAACAGGTCGAACGTGTTCTGACGAAAACAGATATCGTCTCGTTCTTCTCTTTCCGGAAAAGAGAGGCGCGGAACGCGGCACACATGCGGTCTTCCGGTTGCAAACATTCCGTATCGTCGGTTCCATTTGTGAGGAGACGCGAGAAAGCCAGGCCAATTCAAGCCGGAGAGTTTCGCACGTGCTCGGTGCCAAGTTAAGCGATTCTGTTTACGATGATAAGAACTCAAACACTCGGAAGATTCGATTTAATTCTGAAGTGTCTAAATCACAGATGGATCTATCAATCCGTAATAAGAATGAATAGATGAGGATAAATTGGAATTTACGATTGAAATTCATTTGTCATTCCTACCTATTTCAATGGATCTTTTACTTATACATAGCAATATAATAAATCTTGTGATCTATGTATGAGTATGATACTCAGATTTTAACATAAATCTGGAGCAGATCGCTAGACATAATAAATCTTTTATCTATCTATGTGTCATGTAATAACGGCGGGTGAGAGTGGAGGGCGAATTGGATTTTAGATTGAGCACTCGTTCGTTGATTCACTCCTACACAACCTTGCTTTGGTGATAACTTTCGATCGTCAGGAAGCGCAGTTACTTTAGCTCCAATCACTGTATTCCCTCTGAGCTACGAGTTTTTAGCTTTCATCCAATTTATTCTTCAATCTTGAATTATTCAATCAAATCAAGGTTTTAGTTTAATATATCAAGTCATTTTTAAATATTATATTGAATGCATAATCATCATCTTTGAATATTCTCAAACTTCATTTTTATTCATCGATTCAAAGACACCAAAAATTTTGATCTAAATGATTTTGCCATTATCGCTTCATAATGATTAATCAAATGCTGATATGAAAATTTAAGAATTTTTGAAATTCTTATATCTTACGCGGCAAAAAATAATAAAATATATAATAAAAATATAACGAAACATATACAATGAAAGAATCAATTGAAAGTGTGCAGTCCATATTATATAAGGAGATATTTCATTGGCACTTAACACGTCGAAACTTTCCGGCATAAAGATAGGATCGTTTCGATGCGATCGGTGAGGCGGAAGATCGCGAAAATCGGAGTTATATTCTCGTCCTGGAGGAAATATGGATGCGCGTATTTTTCCGCTCGGAGAACTCGAAGCGAAGTAAAGAAATAAAGCTATGCATCGTTTACGCTCACATATACACACACTCAGCCATCCACATTCATGCTGCTTCGTTCGCACAAATTTCGCGTTTGCGAAGAGTTTAGCTCGGACTTCGAAGTCGTTCATTTCAGTCGCGAGGGCAATTTCATGAGCTTCGTCCTGTTGCTGCAACGTGCTAATTTCCAATGTGAATCTCGCAATGATGAATATATAATTTGCATTGCGAGAGTTGTCATTATAATACATGGTGGAAGAGAAAACTCCTTTTACTCTTTCGGCTTGCCTTTTTTTGTATCACTTTATTTTTATGTTATATTAACTTTCTGCTGATATATCGAGTATTCATTAGAAAATGCGATGAATATTAGACGTTCTCTACTTTCTCAATTGCATTTTATTCCGTTTCGAAACAAATTCCAAGGCTTTCCGCTTAATTACACTTCATTAAATTCTATCCTCCCCCGCGTATCGCCAAGTTTCTCGACTGAAACGCCGAGGACATTTTGTTAAATGTAATGGTTGCGTCGGAAGGAAAATCTCGCGCTCGATATCGTGTGTTAAAGGTGACTGCGCATTCGCAAAGTTGGCGCTAAGTTGAGATTCGTGTCTGCGGCGACAAAAGGTAAGTGGTATCCGAAATGATGGTGCGGATGTGGAGATGACGGGAATTTCGCATTTTCGCGAGGGTATATAAATGGAGATGCGCGGGATAGCGTTGTGCGCCGACGGCGTGAGGAATTGTCGCGTCACTGCTTGGGAAGCGTGGGCCGGTGGTAAGCGAGAAACTCATGGTGCATGGGTGCATCTTGCTGCTTAGATTAGACATGGTAAAACGGGCCGCGAAGCGATGTCGGCGCGTAGCAGCGTCCGTCTGTGTGAGGGAAATGAGAAAATATGAACCCCGCACGAAACGAAATGGGACGAGATGAGACGAGCGTACGCTGGAACGTTTTCCGGAGCTTCCCTTTTTTTTCCCTTTTTAAACCTTTCCTTTTGAGAGGAGAACAGAAGGTCGAGCTTTGCTGCTGCGCGTGAAATGCGCGTTCAATTTGTAAGAGAAATGGTAGTTTCTCGCGCACTGCCGCCACTCAGTCGGAAATACGGAAACGTCATTATCACTCATTGTTTGATTAAACTTTTAGTTTTGGCGCGATTGCTTTATTTATTGACGAAAATGAATTTCAAGGAAAAACTGTAAAATTTGTATAAGACATGAGATAATTAACGTTATTCATAACATGTAATTTAATTATATTAAATTAATTATATTTAATTATATTAATTATATTAATATGAGTTTTTGTTTATTTATAATTCGCTTATTTATGTATTTTGTGAATGATATTAAAGGAAATATCTTAATAATTGAATGTGCCCAATGATTGAAAAAATCAACAATATATTTGCAATTATTAAGATATTTGACAATAATAAAGAAATAGCAAACTAAAAAGAAATTCAATATTTCGTATCAAAATAAATAAGAAAAACAATTTTATTGCAAATTATTGTAAAAAAATTATTTATTTCAAGTGTCAGTTATATTTTCGTTATTAGTTATATATTCGTCTTTTTCTCATCTTGAGTAAGACAGCATTTACACTTTCGGATTTTTTAATATTGTACCGTATTTATCTAAACATGTAGTATTTTTTGTGATTTGAAAACAGAAATTGAAAATTAAATTAAAAAATTTCAGTTTATAGTTACTGAAATCGGTACGATATAATGTATCGATATTTGAAATTTCATTTAAGTATTTCTTTTTTTATATTTATATGTTAGTATTTTTTGATGACCGACGAAAAGTTTTATAGATTAATTTCTTTTGTAATACCACTAATTATTAATCAGTAATAATAAAAAACTGATTATTTTCTTTCTTATTAATTCAATCATTAAGATATTTACTCTATAATTTTTACAAGGAGAAGAATTATACGCGAACATGAACGAATATACATATATAATAAAATAAATAAGAAATATCGTAGAGTAGGGACTCTAGAGTAGGGAATACTTGAACCCAACTGATTGTATTTTTTGTAATTTGCATTTTGCCCATTTAGTTTTTATCTATGTCGATGCAAGTCCTCGAATTCTACGTGAGTCGCTTATACATTTGATCATGGCGCTTTATGATGTCCTCGAGGGATAAGTATAGTAATCGAGTGACCGTGCGATAAAAGGATAACGTGCCTTATACGTTTCGAACGTGATTTGCATCGAATTTGCTAATTAATAAGCATTGTGCGAACATGTAGAAAACTTCGTCATCGTGTCAGTTGATGCACGCGCGTTTTAGCTACACGTCAAATGTTCTCTTTGTTAAGAAGTATATTCTGCCGTATAATAGCAGAAGGAATATCTAAACTTCTGCGAAAAAATGTCCTTCGGAATATGAATTTTCTGGCGCGCATGCGACTTGCCGAGCTCTGAATACATTCCCATGAAATATAATTTAACAAAGGAAAAAATTAAATAACTGCTTTACAAGTGAACTGTAAATCCTTTGATCAATTTTGCGTTGATTGTCCTTAATGAGAATTTATTTTGACGCCGCTCTCTTTCTCTTTTGTTAGAACTACATCGAAACGAAATTAAAACCATAAAAATTTAAAATTAAAATAGAGAATTTTCGTTCTCTATTTACCTTATCAACTTTTTTAATTTGCCACTGATATTTTTTGTAAAAGAAAAAACTACGAGATCTGAAAAATATATAAGGTTAAAATATTACGTATTTTTTGACGAATAATAACAGTGTTCGATGTACATTGGAAATTTAGAAAATAGCTTGAGCTCGTACGAAGTGTACATTGTGTAAAGCACGAGCGATGAGCTACAAAAAGATGTCCGAGCTGCAACGCTGTCTCGCGCGCTGTTACACGAGGGCGCATCGGATTTCTTGCCTGGCGACGAGTTCGACGTAACGACGTGGATGCAAAAGCGCGTCACGGAAATCGATGGACGCCAGTCCGACAGCGTCGTTTTTCTCGTCCGTGAACGGCCGACAGGTATTAATTCCCAGCAGCTGTCTTTTCTCGGCAATCCTAGTTCCCTCCTTTCTAGAAACTACAGGACTTGTTTTGACCTATTCTGAACTGCTGTTAATTAATTTTGCAAGGGACACGGAAGAGGGACTCGTTCGAGAGTGTCAGCATTGCCGAAGAGATATGCGGCCAATTTCTTTCTTTTGACAGCTCTCATATTATTCTGTCGACGCAGTTGGCATGCTGCGCGAGGGTAAAGGCGCATTGCCGATTATAAAGTCGCAACATTGACAACGAATCCGTAATAGTAGGGCGATTGACGCGTTTTAATTTACTTCAATCAGCGCGGCTCGATAAAACCGTCAAGACGTCACCCGCGCAAAATGGATGGCGGGCGCAAATACCAAAAAAAGAGAATGGACCGCGGGGACAGGAGAGAACTAACGAATTGACAGCTACGATCATCGCGGTGGACGATGACATACGACTCTCAAATGAGCTTTCCGTGACTTGCATGTGAGCTTTCATTTATGAAGATCTACACAAAGAGTAAAATATTTCTGAGTAAATTAAAAAAAAGCAACCTAAAAGGAACAAATATTAGTTGTAATATAACTTTTTTAATATTAGTTAATTTACTTCATTAATACTAAACTATAACTATAACTATATCGAATCCATTTAACTATATGCTTTATGTTACATCTGCAATTTGAACTATAATTATTATTAAAATAAACTTAATTATTAAAATAATTTATCATACATTTTTTATTATACAAATTATATCATTTTCTTTTAAATTAATTAGATGATTAATTAAATGAGTCTTATAGATTCAACATCAATAACTGTGTTACAGATTTCGGCTTTATTTCGTTAGCTGCGGAGGATTAAGTATTCGTATCTTTTGATATTTTTCTAGCATAATTTTCACACAATACTTGTAAAACGGGATTGATTATAAATGTAAAAGAGAGCAGCGTCTAGAAGTGTATAAAAACACATGTTAATAAAAGTTATCTTGCTTGAAAAAGAAAGGGTGAGAAATAAAGGTTCTGCTAGCTACCAAAGACAAAATGCCCATTTATCAAAATATGCTGAATACGGCATCGTTCTTCTGCGTTGTTGATTTAATTCAAACTTATTCAATTAAAGCCGATCGGAGTTAGCACGAGAGAATCTCACTGAGTCACACTGAGAAAGCAATAACTCTATATCTGTCGTCTTTATCTTCTTTTCTTTCATCGACTTTTGTTTTTGGCAATAACAACTAGGAACGTACTTTGGCTCCTTTCATGCTTCTTGTCTATTTCCTGACTTCTCTGAAGGCGTCTTTTCGGCGGTTGTCCCTTCTCTCCCTTTTTCCTTCACAATCTTATTATTTCTTGCAAACTTTGTAGATCGACATCTGGGTATCTACTGTTACAACCGAACTTTTCCATCTCGTGGAATTTTTATGACTTGTGAAGAGTTATATCTGAAATGACGATTGTCAAGCGACGAAAGATAACAGATCTCTTGAATTACACATGTTTGCAACATTTTTCTTAATAAAAATAATAATAATAATAATGTAAATATAATATTAAAAAAAATAATAAAAATTATGTATAATGTAAAAAAATATTTATTTTAATTATATTATAATGTCTTATTGATGTTTTTTCAACTCAGTCAATTTTACAAACAGCGTTGTAAATTTTGAATCGATTTCAACGTTTGAAAAAATTAATTTAATATTCAATTAAATTAAAAAAAAAAAAAAAAAAAAAACGGAAGAGCATTATCTTTTTTTTTCCATCAAACTCTTCAAATTTCAGCAGTTATGTTCTCGCGAGCAACAATATAAAACGATTGCACTTCGAGATTACGTATTCGTGCTTCAAAACTAGCATTCGGTTTTATATCTTGATAAGAATTAATCCAGTAAGAATTTTCGAAAGCTATATGTTTCTACTTCTTCTCCTATCTTTCCCCGTCATCAGATTTATGTAAGTACAGGACGAATGTTTGTTTACCCGATATATTTCTTATTAAAATAACTTTACAGAATAGAACCGGCAACGAGTTTTCTCTTCCACACAATGCCTCTCGAATATTCCATGATTTTCAATTCTTCTTTTAATACAGGAAAGCACTTTCGTTTCAGCTGCAGGGCGCTACACCCGTTTGCGATATCGTCATATGAAATCTTCGGGGGGATTAAAGTGCTTCTTGTAATATCATAGATAATATATAATATACTTGTCAGCCGAAAATTCTCGATCGCTCACGGTGCTACGTAAGCGAAAAATGGAAAGAATTGTTTTAAAGAATTGTTATTCGGTGTTCTAATATTTTAATATGAACAAACGGCACATTAGAATATTGCAATATTTGATACCGTAACACGACACAACAACGTTATTTTTTATGAGAGAGGAGAAACTATCGATTTTACACACATTAAAAATGTAGAAGGGGGGAATGGATTGGAAAATTCGAAGTAATATATTTTGTATTTCTCTTTGTGATTCAATTTTAAGCGGATGGAAATCTTTCATGAAAAATATAAATGCATAAAAGATATCCGTTTCTCTCAAATATTCACGTACAAAGCCTCCCCGAAGATCCGGCTAAACTTTCACGGTTTCTACGTCAGAATTGATTCCATTCGTAGTGAACCGATAATACTCGTTGATTTAATACTCTGACATTCGCTCTGTGTAGAAACTCAATTGTACCTAACAAGGGTATTGCATCGGAGACCTGGGGCAAAGTTTCGGCGACGAGGTTCAGGAACACCGTCAGCGATAGCAAGATGGTCACTCCTGAAACAGTCGTAGCCCACCTGTGCTCAATGATCCGTTCTCGTTCATCGCGTCCGTTCGTGGACGGCGTCGACGAGCGCCTCCTCCTCGAGGAAGACACGATCGCCGATTGACAACTGCCTGTCCTTTCTCCCTGTCGATCGTGTCGGCGATCGTCGACGAAGAGAAATCGATCGAGGCTGAACCGCGTCGAGCCAACAGTTTCCGCCGAGAATTTATCTCTGCAAACGCGATTCGAGCGCAATGGAAATCGTGCGCAGAGGAAAAAAGAGAAAAAAAAAGGAGGATATTTTCGACCTGTAGCAGTCGATTGTAAGCCGGGGAAAGTTTCGCAACTACGCCTCGCCTCGGTGGAATTGTCGACGAAAATCTCGCGGGAGCAGTACCTCCTTGCCGTTTTATCGGCGATGTTTTCTCGATAATCTCGGAACAAACCGACCACTCTGCTGTCCCGAAGGGTTCAGCTCCGTCCGAAATTCGTTCCGCCTCGCTTTGCTCGACCTCGAATCCGGGTTGAGATCGAGCTACGGGTATCTCGTTAAAGATAAACAGTCCATGGTGTGTACTTACAAGCTTACAAGCTTACAATGCAAATTCGCGTATACGCATACGAAAGAACGAATTGCAATGACGTGGCGTTGGCATTTAAATGCTAATTGGTTGTTTCCAGCTCGAGAACACACGATACATTTTCAGTTATGTCAACTAACTCTAATTAGTTCATATCTTGTAAAATTATAATTTTAGACAGATAATAGAGTTAAGAAAATGAATTCCTTAAGAAGATGATTTAATTACGCATATGGAATTGTAATACAACCAGACAACATATTAAATAAAATGAATATGCCGTCATTAAAAACAGCGATATTTAAAACCATAAAGAATGTTGTTAAAAAATTAATTCTCCACAATGTTTCTCGCCAGGTTTTTCCCATTGTCGTTGAAATGGTGTAACGGAGTGTTGATAAAATTTTAAAAATAAAATAAATTTTAAATTATCTTTATTTTTTTAAAAGAATGAATAAATAGCTTCAGATTGATAATAAAATTTACCTCTGATTGTTTACCTTTTTACAATCTTGTTTTCACAAAAACACAACAAATATTGTTTTTCTCTTCAGTTGACTCGATGGCATGACAAAATTGCGAGTTACACGAATGAATCACAGGAGAATGATACATAGCATTCAATCAATTTTTATTTATCGACCAAATCGCAGGACTGGAACAGTGGACACTTCCGTTTTGAGGACGATCCACACGAGTATGACCCGTGGGAGGATGGAATTTCGATTTACCGAACTCCAACGCGCTTGTATCCTGCACGGACTCACGTGCCTCGGACGGCTTTACCATATCCAGCTAACATCAGGTTGAAACGTTCACCCTCGGAAAATTGTTCTCCATTGTACGCGAATGCGCGAATGCGATGTTCGACCTCTTCTCGAACGAGTTGTGACAACGCAACTAGTTCTTTGAGCTTCAACTATCACGATTGTCAAATCCAACTGAAACCCGCTACGAAAGTAGAGTTCATAGGTTGATTGCTATGATTTTTTTATGGTTTCAACTTGTAACGGGATATTTCGTAAAAGTCAAAAAGAGACGAGAATATTTCGGAAAAAATCAAATATGGCAGAAAAAAAGTTACGCTCAAAAGTTACAGTTAATTGACATTTTAAAGAGTATATATTGAAAAAAATCAAAGATTCTCTTAATAATATAGCCCAAAAATTGAAATATTTCAGATGTATATTCGTATAATAATTCGAACACGAGAAAAATCAGTTTACATAGAACAGAAACCACTTGGGAAAACGAGAAGGTTATTTATTGGCACTGAGTGTTAGTCAAGTTATAAAAGTAAAACGCGAGGAAATGTTCATTCGATAGTACGATGGACTGAAGTTTTTTCTAGGATAGTGAGTTAGAATGCATTTTTCTTAAACTCGTAAACATGCCAGAAGCGTTAAAGCGTACACGCGCATGGAAATGGAAGGGAAATATTTTTGGTTATATTTTCGAGCGATTTCATGGTTGAGAATATTATACATATCTCAAGTGGCGATCGTGTCTGTGTTAGTACAGGAACTTGTTCATATATGAAAATTTATATCATATTCTTTGTAATACAAGCAGCAGTTTTTGCAAACATACATATTCCATTAAATAAAACTTTTCTTAGAAGTAATCTTATGTATGATGTAGTGAGTGAAATTTATATCCAAAGAGAATTTGAAAATTGTCTCGAAAAAAGAAAGGAACCCACTATCGACGAAATAACGTGGGAAAGT
>Ga0157364_1008274_pt1 | contig 10781 bp, 7 predicted proteins | sample AttsexASBM2_FD_111476 | JGI IMG/M metagenome (GOLD analysis project Ga0157364, IMG submission 111476) | Fungus gardens microbial communities from leaf cutter ant in Ribeirão Preto, State of São Paulo, Brazil - Atta sexdens ASBM2 | ecosystem: Host-associated > Fungi > Mycelium > Unclassified ... | reverse complement strand
TATTATTTTTCTCTAGGAACGATTTTTTTTTAAGTATTGTCTTTAAATAACGACGAGCTGAAAAGAATGTTTCACAGTGGGTCAATGATTCAAAGCAGATGTCAGAATAGGAAACGGATGGCCGAGGTGGACAGCGTATCGAGTTTAGTCGTGATAGCAGCTGTAGCTTTGTCCGTCAATTCCTGCCATGTCGAGCGGAAAGGCATTCCTCGACGAAGTAATATCGATAATGAGCTGTACTCATTGCTTTCGTAGTAACTCCGTTCATTAGTTGTTTTACTAAATTCTTACAATTGAGATAGCAGCGTAAAAGTTTGACATATTATTATTTATTTTGGAATTATGTGAAATTTTAACATTATGTGTCACCTTTAGACATGCATAACAAGAGAAATGAAAGAATATTTCTAAACAAACCGCAAACGTCTGCTATTGAAATACGCGATCGTCTTTAAGGCCAATTACGTTTCGAGAATTTGCGGAAGTTCGGAATACTTAGTGGCGTCAATGGCGCGTTGTAATGTCGGCAGTAATGTGATTCTATCATCGTCTTTCGTTGGTGACCTCTTCTTCTCGTGCCAGCATGCCGTTTTGCTCAACTGTTAGACGAGCCACGAACCGTGATTCTCGATGGAATGCTGAGAACAGTACGAGATTTCTCCATGTCCGTCGATTCTCTCTCGTCCTCTCTCGTCCCTTTATCCTCATGTTCCATGATGCCGCGATACCGTTGCACCAACTGTTGGCACAAACATCATGATGCGAGGCTATGGATATCGAAAATGAGGTTTCGACCGGCATACCGATGAAAAGATAACTGACATAGTCGATCTTCTTTTATAATTAGAACTTTTATAATCAACGCTACAAATACAAATTTTTTGTATTTTACTTTTAAATATTTAGCTCGGAGAAATGCATAATAATAAAAAAAATTTCAAACAAATTATAATAGTTTAAAAGATAACATTCTTTTTATCAAGAAATTAAATGATACATATTTTTAGTTAATGTCAAATATATCTCTTATAATGACAACATTTTTTTTTTAACGAAGTCATTTTATTTTTTAATACTTTTTAGTTTTTATTAATGTCATTTCCGTTTATTTTAGTATGTATTTCTCTACGTATAAGAGAGCGTTTAAATATTTAAAAGCAAAGATAAAGGAAAATATTTACATAAAAATAATTGATAGGGAAACTCCGGCAAATACGCCGCGCTGGGATTTACACTGCAGAAGTAAGAAAAAATAGAAATGGGAGTAATTTTCTCGCAACTACTCTGTTATATGCTTTATATTATATTATATTATATTAGTATTGTGTTATGATTTCAGTTTCTTACTGTTAATATTAATGAAATTATTGTGAGTTGAATCGATTTTCACTGTGTTAAGTAGCACCATCATAAATTATAATCTACATAAAATGATTACTGTAGGACGTGCAAAAGACTTAGTGATTATTTCGTGAAACAGTGTAGAGGAATAGTAAAGTATGTTGTATAACAAAATACAAGTACTTTGTATTCTTTGTTTAGTTTGTTGTCTTTCCCACTTGTTTGGGATATACGGCATTTTTAACAGATGAGATTTATATCCAAAACGTATAAAGTGCGCAGATTGAATTCAGTGCATAAATACAATAAACGCATGAAATATGTATTTTATGTCACACTTGTAATACATCTGGAAAGATTGTAATTATTATTTATTATTTCACATACATATTTATCATTCTTATTCCTTAATAAAACTTTATAAACGCATTGTGTCATTTTACATCTTATTTATGTGCATTATTTGTAAATTTTATAAACCATATATATCTCCCTCCCCCTATAAGTAGCCATATATCCCATCCTTATGGGATATAGGGCAAAAGTGCATAGGTTTAAAAAAATTCATTTTTTAATATGAAATATAAATATTTCGGATTTTTAATATTTTTTTATAATAGTAGACAGTACAAAGTTTTTACTGATAGTTCGTTTACTTTAAACATAGTAAATAATATTTAATAAATTAAGTTTTTGATAGGCATATATATCGGAGTTACTCTAAATAATTTTATTATCTATTATTTATTAAAAATAATATTTTATTAATAATATTTTATTATTTGAAATTTCATGATTTTATTTCGAAATGTACAAAAGGGAAGAATTCGTTTAATAAACGGCGTTAAAAGTTTAATATAATATCGCATGGACATGTGTAATTTAAACGCGGAAAATAAGATTGTACCAAATGCACATTTGCGCACGATGCCTTGTAAATGAATCTTTGTCGGAAGGTCTTGGAGTCTCAGCGTATCCAAGTGTTATATTTCGAAGGGGCGTGTATGCAGGGTGTATATCGCGAAGTAAAACGATCTGTGCAGTCTCTCCGCCAGTCGATCTTACCACCTGGGTACACCGAGTATATCCCATGTACAATCTTTCCCATGTAAATGAGTGTCCTATTTATGCAGCGTGGATTTATGCAGGGACTGCCAATGTCGACGCGTTCGATTGTCGCGCAGGCACTTGTCGGATGCACATACGGAACGTGCTACAATTGCAGATAGCAGAGAAAACAAACCGATAAAAGTGGCTTTTCGAAGCAATGCGACATCATTTCAGTGCAGTTAAAAATGTTTTCGATGAATGAAATATATTCCAACTATGAAATATCAAGTGTAAATGGAAGATTTAGATCTTAAAAGTTTTCGAGACGTATTTTTATCTTCGAATTTCTCTAAAATTGGTATTCTGTGAATCTCATTATTTCCTTTCAATTCTTTTGAAACTGATATTCTATGAACATTTATTTCCTTTCATATTTATCCGTATATAATTTATTTTGTTTTTATTTTTTTTTAACGGTAGAATTTTTCTTTTATTACACTTTTGCCGAATTCTTATTTTCCGTTATTAGTTTTTCTTTCATTTTTTTTTCATCTTTTAATTTTGTCCTGCAAATTTTGTATCGTTTAATATTTCAACGGACGCGCTTAAAATGCGGTAAAGATTATTTCGCCTGACGCTTCCGTGCAGCAGGTACTCAAAATTCTTACGGCTCGCGCTTCTTCCGACGAAAGTAAAGTGAAGCTCCTCGCGCCTACGCTTCTCCGTTTGTTCGCGTTTTGTTTGCGCGCGGCAACATTAATATACGACCATCTTGTCCATAATTTAGGCGTCGAGCTTGCGAACTCACGGGACGCAACATTTCGTTTAGAAGGCGTCGGCGGCGATGAGAAATCGTACGAGGGTGGGGGTGGGACGGTCACATTTCGTATGCAACAGAGAAACGTCGTTCTGTCGTGTATTCAATATTATCGTCCAGCATTTCTTGTCCTGGGTTCATCAGCTGATTTCTATGGCTCATTGTCAACATCGACACGTGCGGAAAATCAGCTCCAGTGCTCTTCCATTGCATACTCGTCTCTCGTCTTCGCTTGACATGTCCTTATCGCACTTCAGTGAAGTAGAGTATTCAAAATGGGATGTATGTAGGCAGATACTGAATGATTGTAAGATTTAGAATACTTTAATTTTAAGACGACGTCAATGTCGATTTTATCACTCTTTTAGACGACAGTCTGGATTCATGTATATTCTTATCTGACTTTGATGAATAATATATTATTTAATGTAAAATAAAATATGTAATATAAAATAGTAATATTTATTTAATGTAATTATTAAAATTTTAATTAGAATAATAGTGGGTATATTATTTTTCCTCTATACGAACACAAATTGCAGTAACGTTACCTTGTATTATTAATTATTAGAATAATACATTACTTTCGTTCTACATGATAATATTACACAAAATACGGTAACGTTATTATATATTAAGATTAAAGTTTATTATTAGATCATTATTTCTAATAAATGAGCTAGGTTCAAGTATTTCGTTGTCAATTTAACTTAATTGGTCTAACATAAAATGATTAATCTATATTATTCGAAGAATTTATATACCTATATAAATTCTAAAAGCAGATACAGTTGGCTGAATATACTTACATACTGTTTCGTTACTTTGAATATTTTGAAGAACTATACGGGAAAAGGTCGCCGCGAAGTGCTGGTGTCGAGTTCATTTCGACGCCGGAGCGTAAAAGGAGCGTGCGATGCGGGGAAGATTATTCTTCAGGAAACGTCGGACCGCAAAAGGGGCTGCGGCGAATGTACTCGATATAGTGCGCACGCTTTTATTATGCATACGACAGATTTACAGCGAGACGTACTTGCATTTTACTCCGCATCCTGCCGTAGACGCCGCGCGTCTGTAAGACCGAATCAGCCGGCGACGCGCGCGGCTCTTGTTTCCTCTCGTGCAGTTCAATCGTGTCACGATATTACCAAGGAGTGTGTGATTTCTGTCCTGTGCTGAGGTACTATCGCGGAGATTTCACCACTGTTTTTCATGGTTAGTGTAGTCTCCACGGAACGCGACTCCACGCGGTACGGTACGAGCCGCGAACATTCTTCGGATGCCCCGCTCGCTTTTTGCGCCTAAAGTTTTTTCCCCATAATTTCAGGTATCTCAGTTAAATAAATTCTCGCGTAACATCAGCGAGTCGCAGCGAGTATATTTTAATTATACAATTTATACGGAAGTACAAAAGCTCCGCTGTCAGGAAATTCCTGGCCAAATATAGGCGGACAACTAAATGTACAGAGACCAACGCTTTTCTATTAATGTTCTATGGAACATTAGTGAGGCGTGTATCACGCGCATTCTTCAGATGTTTCGCGAGATTCTCATTCCGAAAATTCGTGACTTTTCTCCATCTCAGCTGATTTTATTCACTGCGTTTTCCGCTGTTTCGACGAGGGTGGAATCTCAATCGTAACGTTTTCACAAAAGTGGAAACTACTTCGAAAACGTTTCAAATACGTATACTGTCGCTCGTGCAATTAACAAAGCTTGTGAATAAGTGCGTTGAGCGTTAAGCATCATCTCGATGCCACTCTTTGTTACGAAGTTTGATACTTCTACGCTATGACCCGACGAGCTTTGATCACGTCGCCGTCCCGAATTCGGGAAATTCCATGGAGACACAAACTCGCGATATTAACTTTCCGCTTCTGACGCGCAAGCGAAGTCAGTCACGCCCTCGGTAAACGTGTCACCCTATACGTGAATACATGCCAGTCTCACGATTTATTCCCAGTTTCCGTACTCAGTTTGCGTTCCTTAATACGACAGGATCCGCGCATTTCGTTTCATAGTGAATCGAGAGCGATGATTAAGCGTCGTCGATCTCGCCTCCGTGTATGAAGAACGCAAGTCACTCTCTCTCTCTCCCCGAGGCGTCAAATTAAATTGCGCGTAGTGAGGGGGTGGAGCTGAATAGAGAATAAAGAAAAAGGAGAGAGAAAACATTCCTCGTGTGTATGTGTGCAGTGGCGAGACTCGCTCATACGGTTGCTTCTTCTCCTGGGGGATGTGCTCGACGGGCGCTGCCTTCCACGGATTCTAGCTTGGTCGCGTCTCGCAACGCGCGGGAATGTAATAATTACCGGGCCGTCTCTTATTACGCTAGAGGTCTCGCATTACCGCTGAGTAGTCGGCGCACGGCGATGAGATAGCGCGGGCCAGCCATGCCTTAGCAATGATCCCCCTCGCTTCTCGCATTAGCTTCTGTTCTACGCACGGTGAGATGCAGCTATCAGGCGCGCCTAGTTAGTCATTTAACACATAGTTGCATGCGGTGATCCCTTTGTTGCCATGTGAACGATTCGCGAATCGTGAGGATCGCGCGATTAAAGTCACGTAGATATCGCGGCGTACGTGTAAAATAAGTATGGAAAATTAGTACGAACAACGAGCGTGAAATCACATGATATATTATAACGGAAAATGTCTTCATATATACATATAATGTATATTTCCGTTATGAACTGTGTGATTTTTTTTTACGGTTTTCGTTCGTAGAACTTTTTTTTTTTTACTCTATTATCATTTGGCGATAAATTGTTGTTTGAGAAAAACATTAATAAAATTGATTGATATTAGCATCTGTAAATTTGATTACGAAGAATTCAGAGTCCTTTCATGTATTTAAAAATGTAATTTTCTGAAGATTTACGTAATATCTCATAACTTATATATTAGTTCGGTAGTTTGATAACTTATCTGTGATGAAATATCATTTTCTAACGAAATTATAGTGATTTTAATTTTTCTTTTTAACATGCTGTTTTATTTTTATGTCGGTTTCTCAAGGACAAGACAGGTCATAAAATTTGCATGAAAAATGGGAGAAATGTTATGCTATCGCCAACACGCGATCGAAAGTACAAGGATATTAATCAACAGGAATGTTTTTAAATGACAATTTAGAGTAGATATTTTAGAGAAGATCAACTGTGAGTGAATTTCATAATCTACTCAAACGCAACGTTGCACTAATAGGCGAGATATTACGTAGAAATGAGAATTAATTCGGAAAATTAAAAGATAAAATTAAATATGGATTAACAGCGATAAACTGCGATAGGACTATTTAATTATACATTCGCATGTAATAAATGGATTATAATTTGCCATTAGTGTAACAAAAAATTGTTTGTAATTACAATTTACGACGTGTAAAAAAAAAATATAGATAGAGTTTTTTTCCGAATTTATTCCGAATTATATATTATCTGAGTCGAACTTCTGAATATTATTCAGCCACGCAAAGCGCGACGCATTTCTCGGCACGCTACGACGACGCGATCCACGATTATACTTATCGTGACGAATTTCCGCCGACGACCGGCCGTCTCTCTCTTTTTCTCCGGAAACCGCCTCTTCCGCCACTTTATGGAGGGACCAGAAGGAGAGTAGAGTCGGGTCAAACGCGAAGTCTTTCTTCGAATAAGAGAGCTGCGGCATGCACGACGAGCACGATTCGTATAAATAATAAATGTCGATCGCGCGACCATACGACCACGCATCACACATGACAATAAACGATAGGGGCGTAAAACGGAGGGAGGGATTGTCAGGCCATCGCGACATCGTGCCGCGTCGCAACGATAATTCATAACGATCGCCCGAGTTAGCTCGTGTGCGAACTGACCGATAATCGCGACGTTGGTGGTCAGGATTGTGGTCAAGAATTTTATCATCGTCGCGCCAAAATGCCGAAACGGCATTTTCTTCTTGTCTTCACGAGATTTCGGCAATGCTTCATCAGCAGTTCGAAATAAGAGATATGGCATGGATATGATCATAATTATGACAGTCATTTTTAACTCGAAAGCATGTCCAAAGTGGATTTTATAAAAGGGATCGTTTATTCATCACAGAAAAATATAATGATAATAATGACAACTTTATTGCACGCATTCGCAAATTGGATTTGAATCATTTAAAATTAAATAATTTAATAATAAATAAATGTATAATAACAACGCGTTGTAAATATTATTTTATGCAGTTTTAATGAAATTTGGGAAAGAATATATCCTCTTTATCATTTTCTGTTCTCTGACATTTCAATATGTCACGCACGGAATTTGTTAGTCCAGCTAACTACGGGTCTGCTGCTAGTATTTAACGCTGAATAACCCTAGCACAGTTGGTAATTCGCATCAAGGTTCGTAGCCACTGATCGCCGCTCGCGATTTCGATGCAGCAGAGTAGCGTAAACTGCCCGTTGCACGTGAAATTCGATCGCTTTTCTTGGCGCGCGCGACACCGCACCGCGCTGCTCCACATTCCGTTCAATTCTCGCGCGCGCGTTATATTGCGTCAGGTGGTAAATATCAAGAGCAAGGTTTCACTATGATGAGAGAAAACTACTAAGGGACAAGCGCGGGATTCTGCTGCTTGAATCGCATTTACAGCTCGAAACAGTGTGTCTTACAAAAGCAACGGTGTCAAAGGCTGGCACATAAACAGCTGCTTATTTATCACATAGTGTATAATTCAACGCTTTACAAATTCTACAGAATTTTAGAATGAAAAAGGACAGATGTAAAAAAATTTGATTTTATTATCGAAAGGAATATAAATAATTCTTTAAAAATAATTTAAATACACTGAAAAAAAATTAAATTTTTATAAATATTTGTTTGAATAGGTCTAAGTAAATATTTATTAAATATAAACATTTTTTTTATATAAATTCATTCATTTGATTTAACTGTCATTTTTTTGTAAATATTTACTATAAATAAATGTTTACTTAGTATTGTTAGATAAAGAAATTTTAATTTAAAAAGTATGATTTAGTAATTTTTTCAACGTATAAATACGCTTTTATATTTTTTTAAAAACATTTAATCAATTTTATATACGTAATTATAGGTTTTATATTCACGTTGTTTCAAGTACGTAAAATGTAGTAAAAAAACGAGAGATGATTAATGTTATATAAAATATTTGAAATAATACCTACATAATATGAATACATAGATGAGAATGCGAAACAATATAAATTCTTTTTTTCCGTATGTTCTCTTTGCTTATAAAAAATATGAGATATAATATGTACATTCTCTGCGCGATTAATTTTACTTGGAAGAGAGAGATGTTAGGAAATTATTAAATTTCAAAACTCCAATTTGTTAAAGAATAATCGTTTAAGAATTTGTCAAAAAACGCACATTAATATGTAATATATTAATTCATTTATGTTACGGTTTGGTTCACATCTGGCTTCGATCTACGAAATCAAGATTTTTATTTCCCTGATTGATTTACTGACTATTTTTAGTTCGAAGACTTGGTCGCGCAGAAAATACGAAAAGAGACGAAACATCTCGATGCGACGTAGTGGAGACTCGAAAAGAGTTGACTTAACGGTCAGCCAACATTTATAACCAACAAAGTACCGTTGCTCGACGGCGATCATTGGGTCGACATGTTTCCTGCGAGACTCGCCGGGTTATTTCATGCATGCTGATACAAGTCGTATACAGACAAACTGCCGAATTTTTATGAAACAACATAAGTTATATTGGATGAATCGGACTTAGATCGCTTTCGATCTTTCAGTTGATCCCGTCTATTATTCCGATATATTTTTCCGATATTCATTCGAGTTGAAAGCACGTATTAATCCGTCGCCATCAATACGAAATCTTACATTCTCGATCGTGATCGAAATCATAGACATTTTCGCAGATCTGTCGGCGCCCACGAGAATGAAGTCACTCAGTCTGTATTTGCGGTGCAATCGAATTTACCGAGTCCCTCCCCCTGGGCTAAGTTACAAACGACCGGCAATTTCCAACTAAGGCCCGGCTTCTCGCGGCGGCGCGTAAACTTACGTAAACGTATGTAAACGGCTAGCTTCGTGCGCGGAGCCACATTTTCATCGATCGACGACGGTTCTCCAACGGTTTGCGCCATGTCTAGCAACATGGTAGACTTAACGTCGGTGGTTCCAGGACGAGTATACATCGGGGGTTGGCACGAAAGCCTCCCCCACGCATATATAGACACGTACACACGTGCGGACGTGCTCTCGGCTTCTTTCTCTCATGATGTGTGCTAACGCCTCGAGCATGATATATGTACGCCCTATATATACGGGGTGTATCGAAAGGTAATATCAATCACAGCGGGGAGGTGATAAAGGACGAAGTGGAAAATGTAAACGATGCTTATCTGTATGATGCAATAGATTCCTGTTAACGTTTCTCTTTACGACTGTATGAAGGGAAAAGTGCAGCCTTGCATTTCAAATTATAGATTTTTCATGCTGAGAATATTCTAAATTTTGCAAAGAGAAAAATATCGTCGAACAACACACTAATTCTGTTTTTCTCAAAAAAAAAAAAAATGAAATAATTGAAATTGACGGATAAAATATTTCTAAATTATAAGAATAATCTCATTTATATTTCTATAATATAAAAGAAAAAAGAAAAGAAATAAATTATTGATAGAATGCGTTGAAAATAAAGGAAAAATGTTATCAATTTTCCATTTTTTTTTTAATTTGGTCTTTTAGAGAAAATAGAGCTTTATGTAAAAAAAATGATCTTTTTTCACATTGATTCTTTTTTCGCGAAAGTTTTCTTTCCAGTTAGAGAATACCGCTAATAACGGATCGCTCGGTATACCGCACGGATGTAACTGCAAAAACAATGGCTCCTATACTGTCAGGGCATCCGTAAGACAGCGTATGTGCGGGTTCGCTTTGCCTACGTGGCGGATATGTAGAAGTGCGATTAGAATACATTTACGTTTCGCCAATGAACGCGCATCGCATTCGTACATGCAATGAGCGTGTGTGACGTGTCCACGAACATGTGTTCGTGTGCGTGAAGAAGTGCAATCAGGATCTACAAAGGTTGTAGCATTTCATAAAGGTCACATTCACCACAACGTTTCTCTACCAAGAGAGGGTATTAAAATCAACCCCCAACAGCCGCATTTAGCGCATAGCGCGAGCAGTCGGGCCGGCCTTCTTCAGCGGTCTCCATTTTCTGGCCTATCTAACTACGTCAATAACGCTCGTAACGGTTGTTCATCTTTTTCTCTCTTTGTTATCACATCTATATTTTTATACTCTTACCGTCATGACAAAACATGCGTGTAAAACCATTTATTCCTCCGAGCATAAATTGATGAACGAGGGTGATATAGCGTGTAACAACATTATATACCCTCTTGGGATTTTGTATATTGAGATCATCTCACAGGAATTAATCGTCGAAGGCGTTACTCAACCAATCGAATACGTTATAATATGCATCTGATACTTTTTTTCCAACTTTAAATTACTTCTAAACAAGACACTTTATTCAATTTGTAGATAGCGAGAAGGAGAATTAAGTAC
>Ga0157364_1008273_pt1 | contig 10781 bp, 3 predicted proteins | sample AttsexASBM2_FD_111476 | JGI IMG/M metagenome (GOLD analysis project Ga0157364, IMG submission 111476) | Fungus gardens microbial communities from leaf cutter ant in Ribeirão Preto, State of São Paulo, Brazil - Atta sexdens ASBM2 | ecosystem: Host-associated > Fungi > Mycelium > Unclassified ... | reverse complement strand
TGGGTTGTCCGGAAAGTTCGTGCCGATGTTGAAGGAAAATTGAAACGCAGAAAATTTAAATTTTAGTATACATTTATTAAATTATATAAGTTAGTCGGCACAAACTTTCCGGACAACCCAATAAAATTAATTTTTTTACGATACGATTTTTTTGAAGTATCGTTTTTATAATTTTATTAAATTTAGTTGCATAAAGTATCTAAATGCGATTAAAATATGAAATAATATTTTGCAATGAAGAAGTTTCCACATAGCGATATGCATTACGAAAAAAATATCCTCACTCGCCCTGTTACATGCCATTTTACAAATTCATCTCCAAAGTAATTTGGAGCTCTTCACTTACTTAATCTTGTCGTCGGAGGAAATCTACCGTCAAGTTCCGCTGTCCGGCGATCGAGCAAATACGTTCTCGGATGTATCTTATCGACTTTCTGGACCCTACAGCTCACAAGACCGGTAATCCATCTAATTCCTCAGACGGCATTTTAGGCGGAAGAGTTTTTTTTTCTTTCTGTACTCTTCCGGACACTTCATAAACGGTGCGTCAGATTTTCTCGTGTAATTGGATCGGAACGGACGGGAAAAATCAAATGGACGGCAGCAAATATTCCCCTACATGTACGCTTTTTTTCCTCTGACTGCATAAAAAGATGCGATGGACATTAAGCGATTCTCGCGACGCGACGGTTCGATGGGCGATGATCCGCGAACGATGGGTAAAGATTCACGGGAGCGTGAATGATCGAGGATCATACGATTCGCGAGCGTGACCACGATTATTCCGAAATTTGGTTATGCGTAATGCGATTCGCCTTCCTCTCCCCATCCGGAGAGAAAGAGAGATCCCGTTATTTACTTCGGTAATCTCGTATAACGGATCACTCATCCCCTGTCTTACTTTCTCTCCTCCGTCTCCGGGGGTTGATACGAATTTACTTAGAGGGCTGATTTTCCCGCCAGTAGTTTTCTGTCCTGACTGACCGGTCATTTGTCCGGAACCTTATCGCACCCCAGGGACTGACCGAAGAAACGGTGGCTTGTACCCGACGTCAAATGCATTTCCAAGCGCTTGTTCTTTCTTCGGCCACCTTAGGGAGAACAACAGAAACGAAAGAACCGTGACAGTAGTGACTTTAAATTTGACGTAAATGGACACATAATGGATGTTGAAAATAGTTTACGCTTAGTGATTCAAAATAACTATTTTTCCAGTTGGACGTTCAGATAATTCAAGACAACTCGTTTCTAAGCCAAAATATAAATACTTATTTTTATTCGTTTAGATCATTTTGCATGAGCAGTCACATAATGACTGTCATTTACGTAATATATAATCCCCGGTTGCATAGACGCTTTTATTTATCTTTCGTCGAATTCCGACGAACGTTGCTGACGGTTGAGGGTTCTCGGGTAGCGCCCATGGTAAATAGGTGTTAATGCTGGCCATCTTCAACGGCGGGGTGCCTCTACGACGGTTCAGGGTGTGCCCTACGACGTTGTAAAGGACGGCCATCAGAGCGGACAATGTATTAAGTACCAAAGGGACACACCATTCACGAGGGATTACCTTAAACGCACAACCAGCTCCCATTGTCTAAACTGATGGCCCAATCTAACTCCCAGCGTACTAACTGAATTCTCCATACTGAAGGAGTTATCTTGACCGATTGAATATCGGCGTTGATTCGCATACGCTATCGTCTCTCCTTACGAGATCTCGAGATCTCAATGACGCCGAATTTAGCAAACGAACGGCGACCCGGCTTAATCACGTTCGGCAAACCGATCGAAAAGTGATCTTCTCGTCATCCGCTTATCATCGGATTATTCAGATTATTATCGAAGAATCGTCATTACGCGGTCGTTTAAAATTCAAGAAGTCGTTATCGCTGAAAATATCGATTATAGGGTTTCAGCTATTCTTATGCACGTTATAGGATCTTGAAGAGGGCCGTTTGGTCGTTAAACAATTACGCGCGCTCGATTGGATGGCCATTGACGGCGCTTCATGCAAACAGAATTCCTCCGACCCATCGAGTCCGAATTCGCCGGGTGAATCTAATCAAACATTTATGCTAAATCACGAAACAATCCGCATGGAATCAGCAAATAAAAGGGCCGGTAGCCCTATTTCACCGCCTTTAAAGCCCCTGTCTGGTCATTTGACTCTCCTATTTACTCGTCCTCAACGGACAAAAAGTTGATGGACATTCCGCGCCGGACAAAAGGCTTCGGATTGGACCCGGAGAGCGAGAAAGAGCGGACGGTGGCTCGCGGAGAGAGCCAACGGTATGTAAATTCTTATAGGGTGGGTCAGACGAAACGCTGCTAGCTTTAGAGCACATTTGCATGCGCCGAACATTTGCGGCGACAACCACCTTCGTCTAGGTTCTCCTGATTGCCCTCGTTTATTAAGATTAACTTTTCTCTCGGTGTAATCTCGGATGCGGGAGTGCCTCTTCTCGGAAGCGGTGTATCTCTCCGCCTTGCGAATGTCGCTATTGTACAATCTACCATTTCAGCGAATTCACCAAACGTTACGGCGGGCGAAACGTTACGATAGTTCGGCAAGCGAGCAAAATAACCGAATTATTGTAACGCGATATGAATGAGTAGCAAGCGTTTTATTGATGAAAAATAATTATTCGCAGACGGCGGGATTTTACGAGCGTGTGGAACTAGTTATCGTGGTATATGACGGTATAAAGTGTAATGCCGAATGAACGCAAAAAGTGACTCGAGGCCGCGACTCTATTCTGATGGCGGTGGCGGCGGTGGCTAGCATTAAGTGCTGTAAAGGCGGCCGTCGTAATGGCTAGTTTTATGCGCACTTGCGCCGCGCGGCGCTCCGAGACTTCTTGCATCATTAACGGATAATAAGAAAATTGTGCGCAAGTAACCGTACAGCCAGCATGACCGAGAGTAACAATTAAGCTCTGACATTATTATTTCCGTCTCGGTTCTCCGCTTTGCGCGATACACGCACGTTGGATATTAGCCGGGCATTAGCCGCTCACACGTCTTTCAAAAAGCTTTGAACACAAGCTCCTTGAGATAATTGCCATGTACATGTGTCTTATCGCCCCGTTAATTCTTTCCTTGATAATTGCGCCGTTACGCATCGTAAGTGTATATTGAATATCGTCTGTATAACTTTTATGCTCTGAACTTTGAACTCTACTTGACGATAGAATTAATACTAGCCTTCATTATATGATTGCTTTCATTTAAAAAGCGTATAATATATCGGACTTTAAAAGAATGGTGAGAAAATAATCGCAAACAATATGTTGTTTTTCGCGGAGTACAGTGTAAACCTGTTTCGATTACAGGCTACTTCATCGAGAGTATGATATTAAAAATTTATACTTTTCCTCTCTGCCTTCGCAAAATATGGAGCTATTACTCGTCGCTAATTAGCATCGTAGGTGTATTCTGCCGCGATCAAATTTGATTACGCCCTCAAAGTTTGTTACGCACTCTTTTCACGGAGTGATCGCTCGACCCTTCTAATCTGGGAAGTCACCCCGTTATATAATACAACGGTTGATTACGTCGGGCGTAGTCACTCACACCATCGCTGGCAAAAGTGGAGTCCGCGTCATTTATCAAACTCGATGCCACCCCCGCAACCATCCTCACTTCTCGCTCATTTCTCTCTTTCTCTCTTCTTCCTCTATATGCCCGCGACATAAGCGTGATTTTCGCGATTGGTATTACTCGCCATGCTCGTCGACGAGAATCGATCTATCGAGTGATAGACGAACGGCGGTCGACATCAGGGTGAGAGAGCAAGAGGATTCTTTCTCGAAACATCATCATTTCACTTCCGTGCGATTCGCTTGTACGCCATGCTTGGAATTCGAACGATCGATCTCCGCACTGTAATGCGTCGCGAGACGAAGGAAATGGAGATTTCGTATATGGATTCGACTCCGAACTTGTCGGAGTCCTAGAACTTGTCGAACTTTCCGAGTCCCTTGGCAGACGATGCATCTTCTACGTATCCCTTAATAATGAAATATTTTTTAGATACAGCTGAACAATATTTTCTTTAAGAAAATAATGTTCACCGACGCGAAATAAAGGCGAATAATTTGTCGATAGCATTTTCCACGGGCAATCAAACGTTGTGGAATATATGAACCATCTCAAGGATTAAGTCGGAGTCAAGTCATGACGTGGTTATTAATCACGAGGATAATAGTTGAAGCTATATGCTGAAAGCGTTTCCAAACGTTTCGGCCCCTGATACGACTCCCCTCCGATGATATTGTAACAAATTCATCCGAAAATCTCCGAGTACAAGTTCAATCACTTTCATACATTGCTTATCATCCATATTAAATCTGGATACAATATCGAGCACAGAGCTTTATTTCCTGACAATATAAATCTATCAAAAAATTGGGCTAACATACATTACCAGATATATATGTATGTATACATACATACATATATCTCACTAATTCTTTTATTTGATAGAACGAGCTTAACAGCTTGAGCGGAGCTAATGGAAGTAAAGCTTTAAAAATACGAAACCGATTATAGCGATTGCAATCGTCATTTTCCAGACTCATCGGAAACTCTCTCACTCTCCCTGTCTCTCTTTCAGACACGGACATCCGGGTTTTTGCTGAGGCCGAAGTTCGTAAGCGCATGAAACGACAGAGCCGCGCATCCGAATGCGTTTTAGCGCGGATCAAATGCATTACGCGTATTGCGTGCGGAGACCGCACGCATACACGGAGCTTATAGGCTGCATGCGGAAAGGATTACTGTTCACCGGGGAAATTATTGGCGCTCTACACCACGAAAAGCCTAAACCAGCCGCGACAGCGATTACACCGCCACCGTCGAAACGGTTTAAACTGTCATTACCTGTCGATCAAAGAAAGCGCAGCCCTCCTTGCCCTCCCTCCTCTCTCTCTCTCTCTCTCCCGATCGATGGTCGCTCTCGTACGTCAGATTTGTGGGCAACAATAGGCCGCGCACGTAATGACCCCTTATTGGGGTTTAATAACGATTCTGTGTTGGATTTCGATTCTACACGATAAAGTTTGGAAATTACGTACGTTTGATTGCATCCCGCATACGTAAACAGTCTCGGCGCGTAAACAGTGCCTGCACTTCGCTACGCACGCAAATTGCTCGGTACGAGAGTCATTCTCTCTTGGCTTCTTTATAAAAACAAACAGCATCTCTATTTAGTTTTACAAATTGAAAAATAATATTAGGATCTATTATTTCTCTAAACTTTATTTGGAGTTGATTCACATATGAAAAGAATGATTTTGCTAAAATATTATATCTCAAAATTTAGTTAGATACAGATCTGAAAATAATTTTGTTCGTTTAAATAATTATAAAAATAATTATGTAGAACGCTTGAAATAATTGTTAGAATGTCAAAATCTTTCCAACGTTGCAATTATGTTTGAGCTTCCTAAATAATTTTGATGGTTCAAGAAAATTATTTTTAGATCTGTATTCAATCTCTAAATTTTTTATTTCAGCAAAATCGTTCTTTCTGTTTCTCTATCAATTGATGGCTTTATTTTCAACGAAGGAGAAAACATTAACTATTTAAAACATTGCAATTTTCATAAGAATCCAAGAAGAGTTTATTAAGTTTTAAATGTACTATTTTTCTTTCTCTTTCTTTTTTCTCCATTTTACTAGGAATGATTTATTTTTTCGACTCGCGACATAGTTTGCTAACGGTTAGAAGTCGTTTTTAAGAAAGTCGAGTGAGAGAGAAGGGAGTAAAAAGCAACGTGGAGTACCGTCGTAAAAATTGGTGAGCTCTCAACAGGGAGGAACCTCAAATGCCCTCGGGTAGGTGCTAAAATCTGGGGCATAAACACTGACCGCGACATAAAATGAGTCCCGAAGTATCGAATCGTCCTCTTACCGCTTCTTTTCTCGTTCTTTCCTGGCCGCATAAATCACGCTGCCTTCGTATTTATATTCATAGGCGCGTTGAGGAAGATTGAAGAGCCGCGGGACCGCTGGGAGTTGCTCGTAAAATCCGTTAGATTGTAAAATATTGTTGCGACGAATCGAAAGAGGCCGACCGTCTTCCGGCGGATACGGAAGGTTACGAGAACCTCGTCATTACACATGTCGGCAATCGTCGTTGGAGGCGCTTCCTTTTGAACATTGTGTGTATATCAAATTACAGGGCACAGTGAAATGACCTAATGATTTATCGCGGTGTATGATTGCGAGCGAAACGTGAAAAGGGACAATTGCTCCTAACGATGACGATATCATATTAAGCCGTTATTTTCTTGTTTAATCTTCGTTCAACTCTCTGTTGCGTATGAGAGATTGTAACGCATCTGCCATAGAAACGTCGTGGATATACCACGTTTCAACTTGAATTATTATATAATAGTTGCTTTTGTGAGATATACAGATATGAGATTTCATTTCCTAATGGTTAACAACAACAACAAGGAAAAGGTAATTCGCGAAAAGCTGTAAAGTCTGCCTATGCGGTACACCGCTGCATTTCTCACTGGTATGGGCAGTAAATATTTACCGTCGTCGTGTGGTAACGATATTTGACATAGGATCTAGGAGGTCGATTACTGCGAAAAAAATGTCCACAATATTACGTCATCGAAACTCTGCTGAATAACACTCGCGGCGTTTAGGCGAGCGGGTGGCTAGGCGACCGCGCCGCGGGTCGTCTAGTTGGAAACCGCAGCAGACTCGTAACGCTCGTCTGGCGGAAGTCTACAAGGCACGTGAGACGTCGATGAGTAATGCGACGTGAACGGCTAGTTATTAATCACTATGCAAGTCCAAGGAGTCGTGCCGGTATTTAACGGACACATCTCCGATGCGAGTATGCTATCTGAATATCGATCATGTCTTCCATTCGAAGCAAACACGCGTCTAATTGCTCGATTACGTAACTGCTACTCATAATAAATGATAATTTTTTTATGTGTTGAGAAAATATCTTTTCGTGTACATTTTATTTTCGAATGATCTGTTACTTCACGATTTTCCATTCTGTTGGCTGTGCCTTCAGGCAAAGCGAACAAATAATTCAGAATGTAATAGAATTAATCGACCATCTCCTATATTTGTGGAAACCTCTCTTTGTTTAGTGACTTTTCCCGATGATACCTTGAAGCACACTCTAAATTAGATATAGATCTCGCATCTCTTGTCGATTGCGTAAGCGCGCGTTACTCAGAGCTGTTACTCAATCGAGGAGCGAGCTGTGCGGCATCGCAGCGTAATTGTTGATTTTGAATTATGGATCGGTTTGCTAACCTTTCACGTTCGCAAATATCGCATTAACTTGAGTACGGCTCGAGGCACTATTCTGCCTTGATTAAGCGGTATCCTGGCATTGTACCACTCCGAGATGCCTCGAACATATCACAATCGTGCGGATGGCATGGGTACCTATTGCAGCGCGGTAGACGTCGTCCGAGATATCGCATCGACGTTTACAGACATATATTAGACTTACGCGATTGTGGCGAGCGAGCACGAAGGTAAGCCGAGGAGAGACGTCAATCCATTAACCCTTCTCTCTACCATTCCGCCAACAACGTTAATCGCGTGAATCGAAATTAGGTTCGATTAAATGCACGAACAACGTTGACCGATGAACTCACGTGACGTAGTCACGTTGAGAAGAAGGAAAATATAACATTCTAAATGCGGGGAAGACACGTGTTAGCGAGCCTCTACGAGCGCTCAACCTTGAGGCCATACCGCACAACCGGGAGCGCCGACATGCCGCTCGATCGTAATTAACGCAGTATGGCGCTTTATTTATACCCGCGCGTATATTACGTGTCTCACGATATATATCCACGCGCGCGGGTATATAATATGTACGAAGCGATGCGCGATCAGGGTTCGAGGATAGACATCGGCACGTGTTACGGGGAATACGGGAGGGTTCGATCCTCCCTTCGTCGTCATCCTCCTCACCGACACGACGCGACGCGACGCCACCCGGCCGACCGTAAGGCAACCAGGGTGGTGGGGCTTGACAGTGACAGATGACCACTGTCCAGAGTCCAATACGTATACCCACTGGACTGGCCGACAGTCCATAGTGCCGTGGAAGCACCTCCGTAACACATTCCCTGTCGCGCCCGCGCACACCACGTGCGTGCTACACACTCTAGTAATTCGACGCCGCAACAGCCACGGATACACCGCGAAATGTCACGTACCTATCTCCTGACGACACAGGTCGCACCATTCATCGCGCCACTGACATTTTAACCCTCCCCCCCTCCCTTCCCGACCTCTCTTGCTTTCGCTCCCGCGCGTCGCGGTGAGAGCGTTCCGAATGTTGGCATTCTTTATGAAACGCCGACGTGGGTCTGGACAGACCGACAACCATTGGCTCATCGCGGATCACGGGTCACGTTCCGTCGAATGGAGATCCGGGCTATTCATGATGCTCGATGGTATTTTGGAAGACCTGATGTGTTCCGCGTGGCGCTGCATGGATATAATACCCGCGGCTTAATGGATATATCTGGGAAAAACGCGTTCCACACGCGCACGATGACGCGAACCGTGCGTGCATTCGGTCGGCGCGTATGAATCGAAATTCGCGCGGCGAAACCATTTTCGTCCTTGATTAAATGTATTATCCGTGCCCGCGTGTAATGAAACGCGGCATTCGGCTATTTCGGAGTTTCGATTTTGGCATCCGCGGTTCCATTATGCACACGTGGGTGGATATATTTTTCAGGAGCCGACAGTAAAAAAGCATTACCCGCGAATAATTGGTACACGTATGCACTGTCGCGCGCTATTGGCTTCTTTAATCGCTTAACAGGAATATGCTTTCGATTTTTAATGTTTTATCTTGAAAAATGTTACATATATGCAAATAAACATATTCGAAAAATAATAGAAAAACGAATTTTTGAGCTTGTCGAGATTTTTATAGATTTTCCTTTCACGCGATTAATTACCGTAATTGTTTAACATAAATGTTCCATTATTCGCTATTCAGTATAGAAGAAGTTTAAAAAGTCTGTCATGTTATATAAATCCTCCTGAAAAAATAATACTTATTTCGCGATGATTATTTTTAGTCTGTCAAACAACATTATTTTTGCATCCACGAGTAATTGACGAAATGGGAAAGCTTCGTACGCCTATAAAGGATACCTTGTATATGTCTATCGTTATCATTAGTGAGGAGAATTCAGCCGACCATTTGCGTTCGTGTAAGTGGCCGCGATTACTCTGCCGGAAACAATCGCGACACTCCATTCCGCGCAAGGCTAATCAATCAAATCCAAGCTGGACGCGAAACTTCTCCATGGTATCAGCCTGTGGATCCGGGCTTATCCTTCGTCCTAGAGAATCAGCCCCTCTGGCCTGTGTATCTGCCGGGGATGATACCCGGACTCGACTCGGAATTCCTCACGGCACTCAAGCGACCCTTGACTAATTACCGAGGGATGACTGGCATCTTCTCTCACTTATCTCTATAGCCTGCTCCCTTTCAATCGAATTACTTTTTCTAGATATTCACTGGCGCGACGCCCCAATTTTTTGGCTAATTGACCCGTGACTGTCTTGCGGGAGGAGGATCGAGAGACAGAGTGCAGCGGCACATTTGTCTTGTCATCTCAGACAGATTGAATTCGTTGGTCCTCCTAGAAGAAGTAACTGATGTGAGATCCTCCCGATGCCGCCCGTTAACTTTTTCTCGAAGTCATCGCAAGTGATTCTCTATTTATCGAGAAAGCCAAGAGAAAAAACAGTCGCAGTAGTTTTTTTTCGACATTTTTTTTCCTACGCACGATTTTTCTTTATATCGTTGCCATCCATTAATGCCTTCTGTTTTATACAAACGGTAGCTAACTTAATTGCGACGTTATATTATATGCGCGCCACCGAAGTTTGTTATATCATTCTTTATTACAGCGTACTTCCGCAGCTGCAGACAGAAATGAATTTTACAGTCGCGTATTAGCGATTCCTACTGTAAAGTGCCCCTTTTATGCCGACTGCCGAAATTGCCCTAACCGCAGATCTTGTTTGTAGCTGAGCGCGTTCACCATTCTTTTCTACTACGCGATGCATGCTTTCTCCCCACTTTAAGTCTTTCGAGGACTTTCAATTTAGCGTTTTACGATTGTTGATAATAAGGGTGAGGAGGGACCCAGGTGGTGAGTTTCGCAGCCGATGCCGCTCCCGCATCCGATCTCCGCCCTTCCTCCGTCCATAACGATTTCGCGCGACGGCGGCATCGAAAGGGCCTTTTGTAAACAGCCCTAATGCCTGGTTACGACTTCAGTGCCTCGTCGCGCGACCGCCTCGCCGGGCGTTCTTTATGATATTGCTGGATTAGACTGAAATATTTCACACTTGGAGATATCTTCCGTGCTTACATTTTATGACAATGCGCGCCCGTCCGTCTCCGCTTCCTTTCTTCCTTCCTTCCTTTCTTCCTTACCGCGAACTGTCGTAAACGTACTAACTAGATGCGCTCTCGTCTCGCGAGATTCTATCTGCCGAGATAGTGTCCTGGTCCTCTCCAGCTAATTTCCATTCGCAATTACATCTCCATTCGATGATGCTACCAGAGCTCGCGGGAATTCCGGGGTTATTCGCGTTTTCTTGCGTATAATTTTACTGCTATTGTTCTCCGTACTACTTTGCCTTTCTTGGAATGTATATGTGTATGTGTGTGTGTGTGTGTGTGTGTGTGTGTGTGTGTGTGTGTGTGTGTGTGTGTGTGTGAGTGTGTGTGTGTGTGTGTGTGAGTG
>Ga0157364_1008272_pt1 | contig 10783 bp, 4 predicted proteins | sample AttsexASBM2_FD_111476 | JGI IMG/M metagenome (GOLD analysis project Ga0157364, IMG submission 111476) | Fungus gardens microbial communities from leaf cutter ant in Ribeirão Preto, State of São Paulo, Brazil - Atta sexdens ASBM2 | ecosystem: Host-associated > Fungi > Mycelium > Unclassified ... | reverse complement strand
CAAAAGTTTCGCCAAGGAGATTTCAGTCTTAAAGATGAGTCGCGTGCTGGACGCCCTGAAAAGATTGAAATGGACGAATTGCAAGCACTGCTGGATATAAACTCTACGCAAACTGAAAAGGAGAACAGCTTGGCGTTACGCAGCAAGCCATTTCCGTACGATTACATACGAATAAAGATTGAATTTTACAAAAAAAAGCTCAGAACTTTTTTGTACACGTAATATATACTGATATTATATATATACTGATTCCTTTAAAATCTTAACATTCTCTTGTATTCAATTATTAATTTCTTACCAAAATGATACCGAAATAATTGAAATCTTAATGAAAGATATCGAAATTGGGTCAATTGATATAACTTTGAATACACATTTCGATGTTATTCATTAAAATTTTAATAAATTTTAATAAATTTTTCCGTTAAGATAGGTATGGCTTTTGAAATAATCACATTTTATTATTTCATATTTCATTATTATGTTACAGTTTTATCGAACTTCCTGATTAGCGAGACAGAGAATTTCTCAAGAAAACACTCTAATTAATGAAAAATGATTCATTTAAAAATATATTTATTGCACTCAATAATGTTTTATGCTTGCCGAACATTATTAAGTGTGAAATAAACAATACTATTATGGATTCATTAATATAATTCATTAATGTTGTACACAATGATTTTGTTTCCAAGATTATAGTATCTATCAAGGCAAACATATATATTTTGAATATCCCCCGCGAAATTTTTAAAATAATTAACAGATGTTATTCTATTTGATGTAAAAGGTTTATTTTAATAGATTTGTTGTTTGTATTATATGTATATATAATATATATGTACATGAGTCCACAACAATATGACTATATTATCTAATATGAATATTAGGTTGTCCGGAAAGTTCGTGCCGATGTTGAAGGAAAATTGAAACGCAGAAAATTTAAGTTTTAGTATACATTTATTAAATTATATAAGTTAGTCGGCATGAACTTTCCGGACAACCCAATATATTAGAAATTCACTTTTCTAATTATATTTGTTCATTGATCCAGCAGTCTTATGTTATGCTTATGCTTTGTGCATTCTAGGTGCATAGGCTAAGCCTAATCTACATCAATCTTGTCGTATCGTAGGTCACAAATTTGTTGCATTAGCCAATCCGATGTCAATTTTCAAGTCTCACATTTACGATTACATAGGTTTAGGGACTCCGCATAATAAAAGGAACGGGTAACAGAGAACAGAGAATAAGAATTTCAAAAATCCTGTTTTGTGGAATACATAGTTTCTGATAGATTGAAATTCTTATTCTCTATTCTCTATTTCCTGTTCCTTTTATTGTGCGGAGCCCCTTAGAGTTTCTATAACAAAGTTTAAATAATGTTAATTGGTTCCGTCATTAACAGTAGTTAACTTCTTAGCGCATAATTTTATACATTTGTACGCCTGCGAATAAGCAATTGTGAACGTATAATAGAGTCAAGTAAAACAAAAATTTATAATAGGCTGTAAGTTTCTTAACTTTTTCGTAATCTGTAAGAATTGACCAATAATAGTCTGTTATTCTCCTCTCATTTGATTACGATTGGTACAATTCTTGAAGATTACAGAAAAAATTAACAGATTGCAGCCTGTTATAAAGCAACCCTAAGTGTGAACGATTTTTTATTATTTTTTTTTATAAATACATTATTCAATAGTAAGTATATGAAAAATATAATTAATATTGATTGTGTTAATTATTATATTCTAACACGATTTGATTAGCATGCTCAAATCCATATATATTTATGCCAATCAATCACACGAAGTAGATGTATGATCATATAACCAAGTTGATGATTCTCTCTTCTAGAAGTTTTAGAAAAGCTATTGCGGTACTTTTATCATTTGCGATCACTTGTTAATATTTAGGTTAAATCTGGTCTATAACCTGTAACCAGTAAGCACATAGAAAAAAAGCTGTAATGTAATCAGTAAAGCCCATTTTACAATGAGCAATAGCAGTAGTGGATTAAGGAGTTGACGTAGAAATCAATCAATCATAGTTGAATGAAGGATAATCAATTATGATTGATTTCTACGCTTACTCTTTAATCCACTACTGTTACTGCCCATTGTAGAATAGGCTTAAGGAAAACATTTGCTACTGACATTACCATCTGTACTGTGATTGGCCAATTCGCTTACTGCTTACGACCTTACGTTCTGAACTTAAGCCCATTCTACATTAAACGTAAGCCAATCGCAAACAGCCAATCTGAAGCATTGATTTCAAAATGCAAGCTTTAGATTGTCGCAACAAGCTTTTGGCTGTCGCAACATGTTTGCGATCGATTTGCCTTTAAAAATGAGCTTTAGGGCTGCCGCACACATCTTCCGTAATAGTAACCATATGAGCATAATTATATGCGTTCGAGAAGACGCTATTCGCGCTATTTAGCGCTACAAATTGTTCGTGGAGTAGATAGCGCTAACAAACATGACGTCATGGTGTCACAACTGCGCATTATCAACGCTATTTCTTCCGAGGTAGCATTTACAGATCTGTGAACGACTCTAGCGTAGCGTTGGTAATATTTAACATTCGTCAAAGTTAGATTAAGGGGATTCTGTTCTCGAGGGTCATCAAATTTTTCTCTCTTAGAATTTTGTAAAATGTATGTAATGTGTGAATTTCAAATGTTATGAATCATCATAATGAATGCAATCTCAATTTTAATCTCTGCTTGCTTGCCACTAGGCTGGAGTGAACATAATTCTTGCTTGTGTATCATCTTTAACTTTTCAAAGTTTTGCAATGTATATTTCGATGTGCAATGTATATTTCATATTCTTGTATATTTCATTATAAATGTGAAAGTCAGAGATATCTTGTTACTGGCAATTTTTAATTCTCATGTACAGAAAAAAGTTATTATTGCGATATAGCGCGGCAGGGAATTCCGCTGCAGATGCTTAAGATCTTTATTAGATGTAAATATGTTTCTTCTTTTGAAATCAACAACGGATGCTCAAGGGTCTTCTTCCTTTTATCTGATTAATCTATTTAGTAACTATTAATTTTTTTATCTAGTTTCTACATTGTTCACTTCGGCCTAGCAGCAAGCTATCATATAAATTGCAATTGAAATTGCGTTCTGTTATTCACTACGAAAAAATAAAAAATTTACGTTACAAGTACTTTCCAAAAACCCTAAAAATTTTAATTATAGAGAGTTTGATTGATGATTGAAAACAGAATTTCCTACATTAACATAACTCGACGAATATATCTCTTTGGTTAAAGAGCTTTGGCGTATGACGTACGATTTATTGCCATCTCTTGGAAACATGGAAATAAGTTATACGTCATACTTGAAAGCTTATGCGTTACTTACGTCTACAATTTAAGTCTAAGTAAGTATTACGACAATTCTTGTGCTCAGACTCTTAAGGCAGTAAGAAAATCAATGTTGGAAAATCAATGTTGGCTACTACTTAAGTTATGGCTTTACGGCCTCTATTATAATTGGTTAATTTGCTTATTACTTACGTTTTATTGCTTTTTTGTGTGCCATGGCTCTAAGTGTCCTGATTGGCATGACTGGCAACCATTCATTCATTGATATTAAAAATGGCGGACGAATAAATGATTGGTGAATTTCATAGTCTGTCCGCAATCGACGCCATTCTTAATATTTTTCTTAGTTGTGTTGTGATACTGAGATAAGCCAGTCACATTTCTTTAATAAATTCTATAAAGGATCGAATACACCAACTCTTATTAAGACTGCAGCACAGACTTTTGCATAACGCATAATGCATAGTGCATAAAAGAATCAGCCAATCACAATGTTTCTCTGTGAAGTGGAAAGAAAGAAAGGATTCTGATTTGTAGATTCGCTTTTGCACTACACATTATGTAATAATCTGTGCAGAGGCCTTCGACTTCGTCTGCAATCAATCGGGAGACGTTATAGTATATTATGCGTATATGCGCACGACATACAATGGGTGTTTTATTTGATGACACAAATCAACACAAATCGACACAAGCGTCAATATTTTTTGATAGAGAAGAATAAAGATAGAACGATACTTGTGTCGACTTGTGTCATCAGATGGAAAATATCCAATGTTTCCCGATTGATTGTAGACGAAAGAGGTCGATTGTTTATCTTGAAATGAAGCGAAAAAGATAAAAGTGAGCAAATTCACGAGATGTTGAATAAGTTGAATAAGTCTAGTGAATTTGCTCACCTTCACAAAAAGGATTTCTAATACTGAGAAAAAAGAAATTCTTGAAATAATGCATCTTAGCTCAACTCTATATATAAAATTAGGATTATTTTAAAATTAAATTGATTATTTTAAAATTAAATTGATAATTTGTATTCTACATCCTCGAATAAAATAAGATTAACGTTTTATCTTGAGACAAGTATAACACGTATAAATTTAGAAGTTTATGTATTCTTATATTTAGAATAAGTCTAGCCAGTTAAGCAGTATCTACAATGAGATTTTAAGTCGTAAAACTTAAGCTTTAAACCATAAGTTGTAAGAAATTGACCAATTACAGTTGAATGTCTGGAGAACAATCGACTATGATTGGTCAATTTTTTTACGGCTTAAAATTCATTGTAGACTGACGCTTTATATACGGGATGTTATAACAACAAAACAGCGAAGCTCTCGTGGTGTAGCGCCACAGTATAAATACATACAGTAGCGACAGTACCAGCAAATTAAGGATTCAGTTCTGTTTTGTGGATGTGTTGGTTGTAAAACCAAGAGTATGGTGGACATAGCATTGGATAGCATTATATGCAAATACCACAACGTCTCTTGATTCATTCAAATTCAGAGGTCCATAAAGTCCTCAGTATGATTGACATCGCGTGATCGATGATTACCGACATCAAAGAAACCGAGAGCTAAGAGAAAAGAGATAGGATCATCCTATTTCTTTTCTATAAATATTCTGTTCACATTCCGTTCCGCTGTTTCTTTTTTCATGGGGACGCAGCCTTAAGCTTACCGCACATGCATAACAGAGCATAAGCATAACATAAAATCGCTGGACCAATGAGCATCCAGCATAAAGCATTCACCATATTGATTTACGTAAAATGCTCATTAGTCCAACGGTCTTATACTGTGATTACGCAGCTTATATCATTTTATATGTGATGGCCCTTAGAGCCTAGACAACTTTTGCATAACGCATAATCAACCAATCGGAATTTCTCTTTTCCTTCCACTTCATGAAAAAAAAGAACTTTGGTTGGTTGATTCTGTTATGTACTATGCGTTATGCGTTATGCAAAAGCTTGTATCTGGATTCTTATGACCAATCTACAATAAGTCATTAATTATAAATCAGAAATTAGAAGCTGGAAACTGACCAATCACAGTTGTGTTGTTTTTATAACTTCTGATTTCTGATTTATGACTAATAGATTATTGTAGAATGGTCATTAAGCGAGGAATACATACTCTTGCATATCACATAACATAAGGCATAAAAAATCCAACCAATCAGAGTTCTTTATTTCATGGAAATGAAGGACTTGATTACATTTTCTTATGTATTACATGTTACGCGTTATGCAAGAGACAGTGCTCCCCTATTCTACAATAAGGCATTAATCATAAATCAAAAGTCAGAGGTTAAAAAATGACGACTGTGATTGGTAAGTTTCCAGCTTCTAACTTCTGATTTACGATTAATGACTTAAACTCAAGACACAATGCGAGAGAATAGCGATAGTGATAGAAATAACACGATTTCAACTATTAGAAATCGGATATATCGGAATACAGTTTCTGATAGGTTGAAATCGTGTTATTTCTATCGCTATCGCTATCGCTATTCCCTCGCATTGTATCTTGGGCTTTAGGGCCGATTAAGTTTTACCTTAAGTAAATCTGGCAATACACGCACGTGATTGGGTAATCTTGCTACTTATCTAATAGGTAAACTTTATCCAAAAAATGGAACAATCGGCCCTTATGGTTTCTGCACACTGAACGCGGAAACGCTTGCCGCGTGCAAAATGTGATGCGATAGCCAATAAGCTTACAGCTCCTAATGTATTCATTGGTTACCGCGTCTCATTTTGTCGCGTGACAAGCATCCAGTGTGCAGGAGCCATTATTGTAGAATGGCCATTAAAGTTCACGATTATTGAGATTAGGAAATGGAGTGTATAGATAGTAATGCTTATTGATTCGGTGCGGCTCCCAAACAATAAAGATCATCCTATCCGCTTGAGGCCCAACCGCTTAGAAGTTGCAACAGTGTCCGCTTGGAATATTTCTAACCCATGAAGACAGCGGGATGTGAGAACAGTTTTTTTTTAGAACACTATCTAGGTTGCAATTCTAGGCGGTTAGACTCGAAGCGAGTAAGATAGGTTTATTTTTGTTCGGATGGCGTAGTCGCCCCGAATCAATAAGCATTGTATAAATTTCACTGTGCATCTCCACGTGGCAGGTTCCTAACCTCAATATTCGTGCATTTTAACGCTTAATATCTTGGCTCTTAAGGCAGATGTTTTCTTTTACCAGATTCTTTCATTTCATGCAAAAATGCATCGAACAAGCCTAATTTTATTGATTTCTAAGATGCAGTAGCTAAACTGTATAATTACCAAACACTTTGTTGCCAGATTCATTGTGCAAACGGGTCGAATGAGCCTGATTTTATCAAAGAGATGAAGAGGCTAAACTGAACAATTATAAGAGAGGCCGGGTTAAAAGTAACAATTTTTTGTTTTTATAAAAGTTAAGAAGGAGTCTATGTTTGCCATAGATTTTCAATTTATCTACACAAATAAGAAGGAGCTTTAAGATTAGTTTTACAGTAATAGAGTGCCGTTAATTCAGTTTCTAAAAGTGTTGCAACCATTTTAATAGACCGAGGTGCGTTGTTACTTTCTACCCCAACTTGGGATTAAAAGTAACAACGTTGGAGCAGTTGTAACCTAACCCCCTATTATATGAGTTACATAGTGCAAAATGAAAGCAGAAAAATCAATGAAATTGTTTTTAATTACTTACTATTATAGTTTTTAATTACATATTAAATGATTAATAACTGTAATACACATCTTTCACCGACTTAACATTATTATTTTATACTATAAGTGAACATAAATTGTTTTCTTTAATTACAATAACAAATTGTCTCCTTTAATTAATACAGTATAGTAAATAATTATTAATATCAAACAAAACAAGATTTTTTTTCTTTATAAGGAACACATAACAGTCTTTGTCTTAATGAGATCGATATTAGAAGAAAAAATTTAAAATTAATAAAGAAAAACAATTTTAATCGTCTTCAGAAGATTTTTCAGAATAATAGTTGGAGCATATAAAATGATACTTATCAGATTGATACAACGCTTAGTTTGCACATGAGCCATTGGATCCAATCTTCGCCTTGCTTGCAGTGTTCACTTCAGTACAAACTAAACATGAACAGTTTAAGTTATTGTTATCTTTATCGTTATCTTTATTTTCTTCGTCATTTTCTTGCAAAATTTTCTTTTTCATATTTTTTTTCTTTTCTTTGTAATTGTCTTTGGTTTTCTTTTGGTTTTCTTTTCCAATTTTCTTTTTTTTTCTTTGCCTTTTGTTCTAACTCCAACGTATTTTTTTCCAAAGTATCTGTTAAATGGCAGCTTTCCTAACTCTACGCCAAATACGAGCCTTTCCTTTCATTGCAGCTTTAGGAAAAGATTTAAGAATTTCGGGAGAGAAATTTGCATTTTTCATTTCTTCGTTATTTATTGTTGATGTTCCAGATGTGTGTTCGCTATGTGTTATATTGATATCGATATTATTTATCGTCGTTGTATTAGTTGTCTGCAAAGTTGCATTATTATTATTACCGGTCTATCTGAGGCCAGATTTGAAACATCAGCTGATGTCATAGATAAATCGATAAAGATGCGAAATCAGTTTCATTAAAAACATTTTGGTCGAAGGAATAAATTCCAGTCTTTCTAAATCCATGAATATTTGTTGGTGCAGCTGCAAGTGCTTTCTTTACAATGCCTGGCAGGTCATAGTTTTCCCAGGCTTATTTCTCATTCAATTGTCTTGAGCATTCGCGCAATATGTCTTGAAGGGTCCATTCACACTGACGTCAAGAGTAATTTGTGTATTGTGTGTAGTGGAAAAGAAAAGCATAATGATGTTGTTTTTTTTGGCTTTACAACTTGAAAATTAATGTGAGAAAAATGGTTATCTAATAATAATAGAACAGATTCTGATGGAGTTGGTTTGACATATTTAATAAAATGATCCATAAATATTAAAAATTCAGTGGTCGTCATCCAACCAGATGCATTTCCTGCATGAATATTTTCTGGTGGACCGTCTCGAAGAAACAAATCTTTATATTTAAATCTTAGAAAAACATTGGTGGGATGCTGTTGCCATTTGCATTAATCTAATTCCAATCCAATTCTACAGTGAAAGTTAAAGTTAAAGTTCCTCTCTTACCAGATGTTATAGAACCCTCCTGTTTAGATCCTTTTTGAGCTATAATTTTTTTCAGTTTCTGCACTGTTATCACATCAGTTTCGTCTAAATTCCAAATTCGAGAAGGGGGAAAATTATGATGCAACACTATTTCGCCTAGTTAAAAAAAAACTACATTATATTTTTGTTGAATGACGTAGCACGGCTAAAGTTTGTGGCCTCTGATGTTTTAACAGAAAGTTGAGGATTCCTTTTTAAGAAATTTGTCAACCAATCAGCACCACTTCTTGATTGTTATGCCATGATACGGAAATTTCAAGACCAAATGATATAGCGCAGTCGTAAGCTAGTTTTCGTACTTTGCAAGTAATAAACCAAAGTAGATACTTGCATATCTTATCAAATATTCAGCTAGCTTCTTTTCTTGATTTTCGTGGAAAACCAATTCTTCATTGTGATTCTAAAAAACAAAAAAAACAATAGTTATGAACCATCATCCTACAATATAGTTTATACTAAAATCTAAAGCTGCTTTTCTTTTAGGAACACTTTTTGACATAGTTCACACAAGTCCACAAATATTGTTCGATCCTTCTTGACATTCAGCTCACTGAGAGAAAGGATTTTATTAATTTAACAAGCCATCAGTACCTTTAACAAGTAATCGATAAGTATGTGACAACAAAATTGATTCGTTGTGATTGCCACTAGTCTGCTATATCAATTTTTAGTAATAAAAGCACTATATAGAATCTAACTTATCTTTTGGATAGACTTTAGGATCATTTATTATAGAAATCATAAATGATCGTGGGGTCTTAAGTTGTAGGAAACTGATCAATCACAGTCAAATAAGGAGAATACTTGACTAGAATTGGTCAATTTCTTACGACCATCTACGACTTCTATGTATACATATATATGATTATTTGTTATAATGACGAATGAGAAATAATTAATTTGCAACTAAACGATCATTTTTTTAACAAATATCACATTTGTTTTCCATTGATTTGTTCCTATAACAAAATCATTTCTTTCAGGGAGTGCTAAAGATAGAACGACACTTATGTCTCCCAAAAGGAAAGCAACTTAAATTGTAACATGGTACAATTTGCTCCATCAGCATGTTACTCCAAAGAGATTTATTAAAGTGAAGTAATTATATGAGTAACGTTTAAAATATAATAAAATGATTTTGTATATATTCACTGATTATCTCCCAAGTATGCGAGATAGAAATAATTGCTAATAAAATTTAATATTTACGAATGAGACCAAAATAATAATCGAGAAATATTTACTAACGTAATGTGCAGACACCTCATACACAGCATGCGCTACGCGAGCAGAGTGGAACGAGACTATTGTGGCGCCAACGCAGCACTAAACCGAAAACAGTTATCTCATTCTTATAGCAGTATTTGTTTTCTTGACAAAGTTATAAACTGTATTTCCTACCTACCTGTTATTTTTAACTCCGGCCTTCTCTACTTAAAATTTATACATACGTTATATCCCTATAAGCGCAAAATATTCTTAGAATGTTATATTAGAATATTATTAAAAAATTAAAATAAGTTATAATGTTTCGAGAATATTGTATAATATTTTCTAATATTATAGAAGTATTCTATACGAGTTATATATTCACTTATATAATATCCTTAGTATATTTTTTTTAATATTTCTTAAATATTATTAAAACATTTATTAATATTAATTAATTTTATATTAGTACAATTTGAATTCACACAATAATAAAAAGATCTTGTCACTCTATATTGCATCTTGTGATTAAATATCATTTCAGTGTGATTTTAATATCCAGTTAATTCATAAATATCCAGTTCTTACAATCTAGTTCTTTGGTATCCAGTAAGCATCTTTAAATATATTTAATATATTGAATTATTTAGTGTTTATATATTGCTTGCACGTTCGTGGCGCAATGGTCACTTGTATTATTAGCATTCATGACGTCCCACCCTCCTTGAAAGAAGGATCTCCTTAATTCGCTCTATTATCTTACATAATTTCTCCCGATATATCATTTTTCTTATAATCGTTTCTTAAGTTTAATATAACTTAAGTATTAATATAATATGGCGTTACTGTGCCTTCATATTTCTGTTTCTTCTCGCATTTGTCTCCGTTTACGGGGTTCAAGGTGTATAAGTTTAAATCCGCTGTTTGCTCATAGGTGGCATTAGTGAGCGTACAAAGCTACCCTGGGCACACAACACACTTTTTTTTATGTGTTTGACATCTGTCAACATTAACCAGTGCACATCATCAGCAAT
>Ga0157364_1008270_pt1 | contig 10783 bp, 8 predicted proteins | sample AttsexASBM2_FD_111476 | JGI IMG/M metagenome (GOLD analysis project Ga0157364, IMG submission 111476) | Fungus gardens microbial communities from leaf cutter ant in Ribeirão Preto, State of São Paulo, Brazil - Atta sexdens ASBM2 | ecosystem: Host-associated > Fungi > Mycelium > Unclassified ... | reverse complement strand
GTTAGCATGGACCATGGGCTATAGTATATAAGGTAGATTACTTTGTCTTAGGAACTCTATCGAGTTCTCTTGTGTCACTCAATACAAGAGTTAGTTCTTTGCTTAACCCTTTGAGCATTGAATCATAACAGTTCTATCCTTTCAAATCCTGTCATTACTAACAAAAGAAAAGAGTAGAAAGTAGAAAAAATTCTAGACAGCTACTAGCATTATAAGAAATACTAATATCTGATCAAGTAAAAGAGTTTTAGACTAGAAGAAAACTTATGGGAAAATACCATAAATATATTTACATCTAATCAAGTAGCTGAGTTTCATTATCTTAATCTCACAACTCTACAGTTTATTTGTTTGGTAGATTTCCAGGGTATCAACTTTTAACAAGTATCTTTTATTATAAGTTGTACCAATCTCAAAGAGAAGATAGATATAAGAGAGCTTCCTGCTTTATTTAAATTTAAGCCTATAGTACTTATAGAAGTATAAGTCAACTCTGTAGTCTTATTATTTTCTAAGTCAATCTTATAGTCTTCTTGTTCACTAAGTTCTATATAATGCTCTACTATAATACTACTGGACTGTTTTAACCACTACTAGTACTAGTATTGCCACAGACCTTTTATTCACTTCTTTACAGCTATCAATCTATCTTTTGTAGCTACCAACAAATAAGCCTTACTATTTAGCAACATTTCATTGAGGTTCCTAACTATATAGCTTTATTATTCTATAGTTAGATTACTAACTAATCCACCTAATATTTTACTCAATTAAAATGGACTCCTAGATATTTAGAATAACAGTTATCTCTGAAAAACTTTATTCTGTTCTCTTAGGATTTTACTGGAGGTGAGTTGTGTATATAATACTACTAAACAATATAACTTAGAATTTCTCTTGAGTTGTAAATTCTACTATAATCCCACAGTTTTTGCCTAGTTGCTTCAACAATATTGATTTAACCCATTTGAAAATTTTATATAAACTACCTAATTAGTCATATTACTAATTATAGTACAAATGCTTTGTAATATACTCTCTCATTTAAGATATCAGTTATTAAGCAATAAAAGTATAAGCAGATAAGCTTAGAATATTTCAAGATAAATAGAAATAACTAAATGAGACTTAACTAAGATTTTTAGTGGAGATATTAGCAGAATTATTTTTTCTATCAATATAATATTATTTAACTTATTTATTCTCAATTAGGTCTCTTATATAATAGTAACAAATATCAATATGTTTAGAGTACTTTTCTTGTATAAAATTAGATTTTGTCATGTCAAGTCTACCCATTCAGAAGATATATCCCCATAGTAATACTGTTATTTTAATATTTATAAAACAAGCTTATTTTTTATAATAGCCACCCTTCTTATAACATGTTTCCATAGTAGTGATGTAATAATCTAGATATCCAGTCTTCTATGATAGTGATACTTCTATTAAACTTAGTCTTCCATGATAAAGTTCTCCTATTTTACTTGTCACAAACTTCATTTAGCTTGTATCTCCACAATTAGTAAACTAATTTTTACAAACTAAGTTGTACTGTAAAGCCCTAAATAAGGGCTATTTGCACATATGTGGGATGTATAAAAGCAACAACAAACAACCAAGATATCAGATTATTAGTAACTGTAAAATATTTGTTTGCTAATATCTCATAAATAACTAGACAGATTTGTATAATTGAACTTGCATTGGAAAGTACTCATCAAACAATTCTTAGTTACTTTCTAAAATAAGTCTGACAGCTGCTATGACAGATGATAGCTCTACTAGATATAAATTTTGATCATGTGATGAAAATAGCCTGTACACAGACTATCACTATTTTGTATATATATACTTCTGTATCTGAGGATTAGACTTCAGACTTAACAACATCAATTTATATCAATCTTTATCCTTTATTATCTGTATTAATTTTAATCATCATTGTTATCATTATTAAACTTCTGAATCACTCCTAAACTTCTGAGAGTGCACCCAAGATTTAAATATCACAAATAAGTGAGTAGTTCATTTTGTGATATTAGATTAATATAAGAAAACTTAATAAAGTTTTTAGTGCAAAGTGTCTACCTTATATATGCTAGCTAGTAGTCTGTATGAGACTAATACTAACCTATCCTAAAGATCATATGTTATTTATAAGGTCAACATATAATAAACATGTTATATAATATTATTGTTTCAGAATCTTTTATATTCTTCTGTATAACACATGGTTATGTGATTGTAACAGATGTCACAGTCACATATGACATCAAACCCTAAGTTCACAATAAGAAAATAAATGAAAAGGAAAATAAAAAATAAGAAGAAATATAAAAATAAAAACAAAGTCCACTATCTTCAACTCTAACACTGAAGACTAGGAGTAGATAGAATAGCATCACTAGATTTATTGTGAAAAGTAAAACTACTTTTATTATCTTTTACTCTCAATTCAGACTGAAGAATTTGTTTAGTAGAGAAGAAACACATTTGTATGCTAGAGATATAACATACTGGCTATAGTTTTGACATAGCAACTTGAGTAGTTTCTTTCTTAAGATTGAAGATTTTATGTTCAACTATAATAACTATAAATAATGATGATTTTGAGTTTGTAGTCTCAACTCAACTATAATTATCCAGAGTCATATTAACAAAGTCAGACTAAAACAGAGTAAAGTGAATAGAGATACCAGAATATAAGAACTATTCATCTTCAAAAAAGCTACTATAAAATACTTTCTTGCCCTTATACAAAAAACACAGTATTTTTTCATATTTAGAGAGATTTACAACAATAGACAAGTTAGATAAACCAAATTTACCATTCTTTTCTCTCTCTTGAACCACTATCTTGTATGGTAGCACCCATGAGAGAAATAAGAAATATATTCACTTCTCCTTCTACAAATACAAATCCTACTCAAAACTACTGTTTACCAACTGTGTATCAAGACAATGACACAGGAATGGACATTCTGAAAGAACAATCCCCTGACAATTTTCATGAGGTAAGAGATAGATTGTTCTCTCATAATTTTAGTATTTCTAGGAACACTTCAATATCCTCCACAAAGTCTTCTGTTGCTTATCATGAGAGGATGGAGCAGAACAACGGTATGGATGTCAATGACCTCCCAACAAGGACCCTTCCCCTGAGCTATCTTATGAGACAATTCAAGAGAAAACTCTTTGTCTTGGTAAGGCAACTAAGAACTGAATGAACATGAGGCCTATACAAGTAAACCTCACCTCCAACATATGCTCACAACGTGATTCTGGAAATCACCCCAACTTGACCCCTCCTCATGGATCTACTGTACAAGACAAGGAAAGCATATTCATTAACATCCTATTACCATATGATTCCAATATGCTAATGGACCTCAAAATATAGAATGGTGGATTTCATCCAATTTTGCTACATGGTTCTATAGAACACATTGTGTTGGATGTCAAGAGTATCAAGGATTCCTTGAAGTTCATGGCAAAATATATTTCTAATAAACAAGTCCAACCATCTAAGACTAATAACTTAGATGACTTAGATGGTATAGGTGATGCAGTTTGGATGTTCATTTTCTCTATTTATAATTCTAATTAGGACATCTTATTTACTGACAATAAGACCAACACTCTTAGAAAAAAGATTGTGTCGAAATTCACTCCTAGACTTCAAACTGCACTGCACAGAAATCCTAAAGAAATCAACAAACCATCCCTGGCTAGTATTGAAAGGATTTCTCTATCTGTCAAGATCACTGAGAGTGGACTTCATTTTTATTTTCTTCTTCTTTTATTTTCTTTCTTTTATTTTCATTTTCTATTTTTAGAACAACTAAGGTTAGGGTTAGAAGTGATTGGTCATACTGTCACATCAGTCACAACTTGGGGATGATGTCACAAGACAAATCACAAGACATAGGAGAATTTAGTAGAAGGTTCTAGAATAAGTAATGTCATACAACATGGACAACACATGCTGGCCTCATGGCCTACACATGGTCATATAGGGTAGGGTGCACAGTAGTGAGCATGGACCATTGGTAGTAGTATATAAGGTAGACTACTTTGTACTAGAAACTTTATCGAGTTCTCTTGTATTTCTCTAATACCAGAGTTGTTCTTTTGTCTAACTCTAAAGATCTAAGTTCATAACACTACCAATCTCAGCTAAATCTCAGAAGGAAATTAACATTATCTCCAAATTCTTCAAAAACAAAAATTCAGAAACTTCTATACCTGCCAAGACTAAGTTCTATGCATAAGTCTCCAAACAGAATACTAGCACATTGAATGTAATCAAGATCAAGAAAACATTTCCCTCTATTGGAGTGGAAAAAACTGACCAAATCAATGATATAGTCAAAAGAGCTCCCAAACAGAAATCTCGTATTTGAATGACCATAAAGAGTCTATCTTATAAACAAGTCATTATCCCCATGGATAATGAGAACAACATCAAATTTATGAAAAACTTATCTATTCATGTCATGAACCTCAATAGGAATCTCAGGAATACAAAGTCTGAAGTCTTGGTTGACTTCATTTGTTCCAACTCACTAGGAATTACAGTTGTTACTAACAAAGTCTTACTTCTCTCTGACCTTCTTATCATCAATTTACGTTAAAAATTCAGAAAACATTGACTCTTCTCAAGTAGATTCTCCCTAACTGCCTCAGTCTAAGTCCTATCTCAAGATTATAGACATCGCTTACTTCCCACATGACAACATGCAAGACTGTCTCACCTCAAGTGATGTCAAACTCATTATTAAGCAAAACCATATTTTCAACAATATCACTCTTGTGTCTAAACCAAGAGTAATCAAAGCTTCTTCCAAATCAGATATGGCAATCATCTGGATTGACATCTGGGATACTCAAAGTGGTGTAAGAGCCAAAGACCTTATCAATCAATGCTTTAATGTCAGAAAGTACATTGCAACAATTAGAGAAGCTAATGCTAACCCAGGAATTCTACAATGTAAAAACTGCTGGAGATAGGATCATTCAACATTCTTATGCAGGATCCAAAAATTGAAATACATCAAGTGCAACGGTCCCCACAAATCAGAGAACCATCATGAATTTGGTTGGTGTTGCAAAGCCAACAAGAAAACAAACCCACTATGCCTTAAAACCAAAAAGGACAAACCATGCCCGCATTCTTTCAGATGTTCTAATTGCTGAGGTGACTATCAAGCAGACTCAAATTTATGTCCATTCTGGAAGAACTGCTTTAATAGAGAGTAGCACCTGAGGAAATATTCCAAGTTCTATGAAAACAGAATCAAGTCAATTCATTCAGTCATGAATGGGAACCCTCAAATATGATTTATAACAACTTAAAAATCTTTTCCCAGAATGTCTACAAAAATGCACTAATTGTTAATACCATACTTGAGACCCACTTTCATTTCATTCTTTTCTAACAATGTTTGTTACTTCATCATGAACATCTATTCTGACTTTTCTCATTCAGCCTTAAAGTATCTCAAGGATACTGAGATGAATATTAACAATTTACTTCTTATAACTGGTGATTTCAATATCAGAAACCAATTATGGGACCCCTCTTTTCCTTATCATACATCAATTAGTGATAATCTCTTTATTTTAGCAGATTTGTTTAACTTGGACTTATTGTTACCTACTAACCCTATTCCCACTAGGTACTCTGATATAGTGGGTGAATCAAACTCAGTCATCAATCTAATATTCCTATACAATGGGTCGAGTAAACTCAATAATCATTTAATTCATCCTGATCGGCGTTTTACCTCAGATTATGCACCTCTTACTGTTACAATCTCCATTGAAGAAGAATTCATCCAATCATCCAAACTTGTCTTACCAAAGAAAAGTGAAGAAAAAGAAATGTTTGTCAAAGAAGTTGTCAATATCTTCAAGTCCCTTAACATTTTGACCCTATCAAACCAAGAATATTTGGAGCAAGTTATCAACTCACTTGTATAGAGAATCAATCAAGCTTGGAATACAAATGTAAAAAAGGTCAATATTATGAAACATTCCAAGAAGTGGTAGAATGAAGACTGTAATTGATCTCTTAATAAATACAGAGTGTCAAGAAATCTTGAGGATTGGAAGTCATTCAAAAGGATAGTCAAATCTACCAAAAGATCATTTTTTGACATCAAGATCCAGAAAGAAGAGTCATGGACCTTGGGAACTCATGAGTTGGGTTAACAAGCAAAAATTGCCAGCAATGAAAACTATCAAGTATAACAACCATCCATGTCTATTGCTCAATAGCTTGTAGACCACTTTTTACTCTTCCTTCAACACTGTCCTCCATAGGTAGGTCAACATCAATATTTTGGATGAAATCGGAAATAAGCAAGTCATGGTTTGGGCTCTGTTCTCAAAGGAAGAGTTCAAGATTGCAATCAGTAGCTACAACAACTAATCTATCCCTGGTCCAGACAAATTGTCATAGAGTTACCTCAAATCTGTTCTAAAACATGATGATTGTCTGTCCAACATCATAAAAATTGCAAATGCCTGTATTGACTTGGGGTATTGGCCTAACCATTTCAAAAGATCATCGACAATTATCATTCCCAAACCTAACAAATCTTTATATTATTCATCCAAGTCATTCAGACCCATTGTACTGCTAAACATGCTAGGCAAATTAATCAAGGAAGTCATTAGAGAGAGAATCCAATTTCATGTCGCCGCAAACAATTTCATCTACCCAAGCCAATTAGGTGGGTTGAAGTTTAAATCTACTACTGATGCTAGGATAGCCCTTACATACATCATCTGGTCAGGTTGGACAAAAAACAATTCAACCAGCACATTAGCCTTCAATATTTCACAGTTCTTCCCATCCTTAAATCATTGATTTCTTACACAAATTATTAGCAAAGCAGGCCTTGACACATGAGTTGTCAACTTCTTCAGCAATTATCTCATTGATAGGAAAACTAATTATCTCTGGAACAGTTTTTCTTCACCTATTTTCAATATAGATGTAGGAGTAAGTCAGAGTTCAGCTCTATCTCCTATTTTATTAGCTTTATATCTTTCACCTTTTCTTTATATTTTAGAGAAATGCTTAAAAAATCTCAAAATCCCAATTTCTATCATTTTATTTGTGAATGGTGGTCTTTTTATTTCCCAGGACAAATCATTTGAAATGTCCAACTCTCGTCTTTTTTGTAGCTACAACATTATGTCCAATCTTCTAGATAAATTTGGACTCATTGTAGAACATTCAAAAACTGAAGTATTTCATTTTTTTAGATTGCATGGTCCATTCAACCCTTCTCTCCTTGACCTATCTCCCTTAGGAGGACCTATCCTTACCTCCAAGAATTCATGGAAATATCTTGGCTTCATCTTTGACAGGAAATTAACTTTTCACCAACATGTCAACTTTTATTCCAACAAAGCACTGTCATTAGTTAGATGCATGAAACTTCTAGGGAATTCTTTATGCAGCATTACACCTTTGCAAAAACAATTGTTATATAGATATTGCATTCTTCTCATTGCTTTGTATGGCTTCCAGCTATAGTTTTACAAACATGCTCCTTTGTTATACCCTCTCAAAGCCCTTGGCAAAATACAAAGGAGGGCAGCCATATGGATCCTTGGAGTATTCAAGACCTCCCTGACAGAAGGAATTGAAGCAATTGCGGATCTTATACCTATCAAGTCTCACTTACAAAAACTTGGAGGCAGATTGCAGCTTTGTACAACTTCCCTCCTATCTAATCATATCATTTAAACACTTATAGACTTCCTATTTAGTTCTCCCTACTATTGCTATCTCTCCTCTCTCAACTTTTTCACAGATCAACAAAAAGTAAAAATTAAGAGCCATCTTGTTAACTCTAATAATAGAGCTTATAGGATCTTTTCTTCTTTCTCTTCTTTTCATCCAGAACTTTCTCTGGGTGTTAGAATCATTAATACTTTTTCAGACCATTTTCCTTTTAATCATAGTGATAAAAAAATGACAAACATTGCCTCCAACAACTTGAATCAATGGTTATTGAATCATCGCTCTCACAATCCATAGCCATTATTGCAATAGATGCTAGTATCAAGAACAACATTGTTACATCCATCTCACACATACACATTTTGAACCAGCCACTTACCAAAACTATTCATTATGCAGCTTTTGTCACTAGTACAAAAGCAAAGTTGTTTACTATCAGATGTGGCATTGACCAGGCCTCTGCCAAGAAGAGCATTTCCAAAATCATAGTCGTCACTAACTCTATCCACATGGCTAAGAAGATCTTCAATTCTGTGTCTCATTCTCTTCAAATTCATACAGTAGCCATACTTGAGGAACTCTACCATTTCTTTTCCAGAAACCCAAACAACTCAGTAGAATTCTGGGAAAGTCCTAGTTGTCTCAACTGGCACCTATACAAGGCAGTTGATCATGAATTGAAGTCTTCAAACCCTACATCTATCTATCCATGCAAAACATCATAGGACTTCAGCATGAAATCTGAATGCAATGATATTCTTTGTAACTGGAAAATGATATTTCAAGCTTCAGATGGCAAGAGAAACTATTTCCTTGATCTACTCAACATTAATTTCAACATTATCAAACCTTTTTATGCTAAAAAAGGTCCTTGGTTACAGTTATTTGAACACTCAAATTCATTATGTGTGCAAGCGACCAAAGCTATTACTAATCATGCTCCAATTTGTGAATATAGACTTAGATTCTTCTCTAAGAAAGAATTTAAGTGTCCTTATGGCTCATACCCAATTGAATTGCAAAACTATGCCATCAGGTTGTGACTGATGTGACAGCATGACCAATCTGCCATAACCCTAGTTGTTCTAAAAATAAAAAATAGAAAAATAAAATGGAATAAAAAATAAAAATGAAAAGTAAAATAGAGAAAAACTAAGTCTACTGTTTGTGAACTTGACACTTTTGCTTTTATAGACAATCTATATTCTCCTAGCATAAGTTGATCTTATAGCTAGTTTCATCTTCTCTTCATGTTCTTTTCTTTCTATTCTCTCTTTTCCTCTTTGATTAGTTCTTTTCTCTTCTATTTGATTTCTTTTTCTTGTTTCTCTCTTCATGTATGTCTGCATCTATTGTATGTAGTTACAAAAGTAGCTACCATGGTCTGCTACCACACCCCATGTAATAAATTGTTGATTTAAAAAAATAAAAAATAAAACAAATTTACTTTGACTTGGAGCTATATATGCATAATTAATTTTACTTAACACTATAAAGTCTTCTATTGCAGCCACTATATTAGTATAGATGCTTACATCATCATATTTAAAAATGGTTTGTATAGATTGGATAGACTAAGTCAAGAAATTTAGTGAATCATTAATCTGTAAGGAAAGAGGTATATATAGTTGGTTTTCAAGAATTAAACTATCTGATTTATACTTATTATTACTTTCTAAAGAAACTGTATAATAATTATCATCTGCCCACTTTTTAAAAGTAGTTACTATAGGTGGATCAACTTCTATAAGAGGGGGATTATTAGTAAGCAGTTCTATAATTCTAGAGGTTAAAGTTGCAACAGATAGGTCAGAAAACATCTTCTCCAAGTATTTCTTGTAGAATTTTAACACTTATACTTTTGCTTATATCTGTGGTTCTCAAATAAGACTGCTCTGAGAAGTATACACTATAAAAAGGTGATTAGCAAGTCAAGTAACTACAACTGAAGGCTTAGAAGAGAGTAAGTGAATTGGTAGAGGAATGGCAGCCATACTTGCAAAGACAATAGTGTTGTTCACCTGATAGATATTACTGCTATTATTATTCTAGCTCCTTGTTTTATTTACTATTAGGTAAGAAATATACCTAGAAGAGAAGACCATCTATAGAAAAATTACAGAAGATGTTGGAAGAGTGTGGGAAATTATCTAATGTGTGTGGATGTGAATTTTGGATGATCTTGCCTTTAGCAGATATACTATATCTCTACATGTTGTAGTGGTCATATTTAGGAAGAGAATATCAATAGAAAGTGGAATATAAAGAAAGTCAAACTTTTTAACATGGGCATCTAGAACAGTGTACTACACTAGTTAATTTTCAAGCTCAAGAACTACAGAGTATCTTAAATACTAGTACTTAGTAACTATATCCAAAGATTGAAAGAGATAGATAACTGCTCTAGATATACTAAAGCCCTTAGAAATAGAGTCCTTAGTTCAATGGAGATCATAAGAAACTATGTGATTAATAATGAAGTAATTCATGAATTGGAACTAGGTATATCTAGAAAAAAATAAGTAAACTAGAAAAGAAGATATTCTCTTCTACAGATATTCTGAACAAACCTGATGTTAGAGAAGTGTTATCTGTGATGTAGTCAAATAGATTAGATATATTTGGATAGATATATGACATCTGCTTAGTAGATATTACTATTCTTTTTACCTTGGTTATTTTTTCTTCCTCTTTTAGTTAGATGTAGTTCATATCTCATTATCTGAGATCTACTAATAATCTCTTAGAAGTTCAAGATAAGTTAGTTATGCATTATCCAAGAATATGGAATATGTAAGTTCATATGATCTTTAGCTTTAACTTGTATGCTGTACCTCTATAAGTTATACTAGTCATATATCTTGAATAAGATACCTAAAACATAACAGATAGCTAAGTCTACCAGAAGGTGGGAGGTATGTTGGTACTAATACTAAAAGTTAGTGGTAGTTTTAGTTAATTTCTAGAATAAGACTTACAGTATAAACTACTTGTTTATATACTAAGTATACTGCTTAGAAT
>Ga0157364_1008269_pt1 | contig 10784 bp, 8 predicted proteins | sample AttsexASBM2_FD_111476 | JGI IMG/M metagenome (GOLD analysis project Ga0157364, IMG submission 111476) | Fungus gardens microbial communities from leaf cutter ant in Ribeirão Preto, State of São Paulo, Brazil - Atta sexdens ASBM2 | ecosystem: Host-associated > Fungi > Mycelium > Unclassified ... | reverse complement strand
ACAAACACTTTTTTTAAAATAAAGTACACTATATCATAACAACTAATTAATTATTATTGAACTAACTTTAAAAGATACATTTTAAAAAGAAACCTTTTTATTAAAGCATATAAAAAAAACTGCAGCATTAAGTTCGAACTTTGAAGACAAAAATAAATGAAAGATGCGTTTTGACAGTATATTTTTTTAGTTCTGTTACCAAAATTCGATAATCTTGAAATTTCTAGAAGTTATTTATACATATGAAAATTTGTACAATAACTATTATGAAGTTTTAATAAGAACTGTAACTAAATTAAATAAAGAGAATATATTAATATTAATAATTTGTAATTGCTTAATATTACTAGATTTTCTTAATATAAGTTAATATAATTTATTTATTGTTCTTATTAGAACTTTATATTTAATATATAGGCGCTATTTAACTGCAAATTTATAATTATTCATACGATTTTTTTCTCTGAGTATAATATATGCTACATATTAATTTATTTTTATTGTAGATATTTCGTTAAATATATAGCGAGTAAAATTAAAACACTTCGTCAGTTTTATCATCTGCGGAAAATATAAAATGTATATCTACGTATAAAAGAAGTATTTTACTAAACTCAAGCGAATCGTTTATACACATAATAGCCGTTAGATACGCTCAAAAACTTTTCTGCATTCCATTATGGCTTCGTAATATCGACTATCGTAAGTAAGTTAAAGGTTATGTATGTTAAAAGCAAAGTAAAATAGAATAATAAAAAGAGAATTTCTTGATACACGTTCTTAACTGCTTTCAACTTTCAAACGAGTGATATTATCAGAACACTGAACGGACAATGTACAAGTAATAGCTTCAACAAATAGCTATAAATGGATTCGCGAGCATTTCGGTTATCTAATACTTACAGAAGCGATAGCCGAAATGGGATTCTTGATGTAACTTCATGTTCCCGGACATAACTCGGCTATCGAACGACCACATTCTCTCTCCCTGAGGCAGCGGCATGTCGATAGACCGGTGAGAGTAACACGGCTTTACACATGACAGTGTGGGCAATGCGGATACTGCCGTTGAAACTAATTTCGTCGGATAGCACCAAAGGTTATCGTATCGATGTCGATGACACTCTCTTAGAAGGGCGCGGTAACAGTTTTTATCGCGGGACGTGAAAGGCGACAATTTCAAGCAACTGGACTAGATGGGGGATAAAATATCATTTCTTCGCCACAAAGTGTTCCGCGACTATTGGAAGGATGTAATACTTGTGATATTGCTCTATTCGTATTATCAGTGCTATTATTTAACTGTTCTCTATGATGGCAGACCGGAATTATACGCGTAAGCACCTTGTCGATCAAATCTCATATTCGTTTGAACTCACGCGGATCGTTTCCACTTAAACTGATAGAGAAATTTTTCATGATATCAATAATGGGTATATTTAATGTTGTTGTAATTATAAGATATTTTTTGTTTGAAGTATCGTACTTTATCTCATGAAAGTATCGTACTTTAAATTGTAACGCTATACATTTTTTTCTTAATCAAATTGTCGGCGAAATATTACCGCTCATTAATATCAATATATGTATCCCCTCAGATTCGTTAATTTTTTTTGTAAAGGATGAACGTGATACTTCCTAATAACAAATTAAAATAAGATAAATTAAATTCTAAAATTTCCTAAATATTAGAAATTATAAAGTATACCGCTTATTAATTTCAATATACTCTCCTCTTTAATTTTTTTGTAAAAGATAAACGTGATGCATGTTTTACACAGAACAGACTTTACCTGCTGTTATAAACACTTTCTCTGACTGGCAGATCACTTTTCGATTGATAACGCCTGAGAGCCATTTGTGTGACCACTTTACACGTTTTCACAAAAGTTCTTTCACTCTGTATTGTAGGTATATGTTGTTGACGAATCGGTTTCAAAATAGTACTGGACATGTATCTGCTATCGTTACGAGCACTTCGTGACTTTGCGCACGTCTATTTTGTTTATTTTCAAGGTTCAAACACTATCCCGCTGTTAGCTCCGTTTCTTCGAAAACAATTTTCAAGCATTTTTATATAAAAAAATGTATAAATGCGATACATAAGTGCTGAAAGCGTTTAAAATAACAGATGGATTTATTTCTATGCAAAACACACTTAATAACAACTTTCATTCTTTTCAGAAAAATCAACAAATCTGAAAGTGTATTGAAATTAATGAGCGGTATTGTATTTTGCAATTTTTTATATTTTTTATATTTTAAATAATTTAAGAATTTAATTTATCTTGTTTATTTACGCGACGCTTTAACAACGTTTCAGAATTTCAAATGTAATAATATTCAGAAAATTTTAATTAACACTGACAAGTATTGACAAGTAAAATTCTCGTTAGCATAAAATGAATAGAAACGCAATGCACAGTGAAGTCAATCGCGACCTGAATTTCTCGCATTATATCTCATCATTAGAGAAAATAGATCGCACTTTCTTTATGGACATATTATTCAGGCGCTTTAATAGGCCATAAAAAGGAGAGATTCGACCGTTAAAGATATCTCGCGACGCTTAATGATAACGCGATAACAAGCCAGACCTTTGGAAAGTTGCGAGAAACGAAAGAGCGCGACGTGTTGGGGCGCTGAGGCCATTGAATATGGGGCTTAATAAAAGCACGCATAAATATTAGGAGGTCTAATACCAGCCATGCCTGGCAACCCAGCTGGTGGCTGATAATGAGGTCGTTATTTTATGGAATATATATATATGTTAGCTATATATACGCGTGTACATATATATATATGTATTTCTCTCTCTCTCTTTCTCTCTTTCTCTCTTTTCGCTGTATCCGTCGCTTTTCTCCCCTAAGTCGCTAATAACTCCCCGCCGGCAATGGAGTGCGTCTCTTTTCGCACCGTGTTTCTCCTTCGTGTTCTTATACGATGTATACAGCTACCATGCTGTAATTACGCTCTCGTGGGACGTGCCGTTGTGTCCCTGCAGCCCATCACCGTTCGTACGAAGTCTAGAGAGAGCGATGTAATGCACGTGTGAGAAATACAGGCACTCAAATACAACAATTTGCAGATTCCTAAAACATATTGCATATTCGCGTAGTCTTGCATATATTTGTTTAGTGAAATAATTTATTTTTTGACAATAAAAGAAGAACCCCTTGTCTGCAAGAGTTATTATATTTTGGATGAATTTTTATCTTCCATGAACGATAGACTTTACTTTAAATATTTAAATAAAGAAATTTTGATCTCCATACTTCAACATTTTATATTTTACAAAAAGATTTTGGATAGAGAATCGTATCTTAAATTGAATATGATGTTTGAAAAATTAATTATAGCAAGAGTATTCATAAATGTGTTCTGAAACATTTTGCAAGTTGTATTAATACTTTAACTGATATTATCGGGAATATTATCAGGTGATGTTAACGAGCGAACTTTAGTAAACTTTTGAAGCGCATTGCTCATCAAAAGTTCTTAGTGATATATTATGCTGCTTGTAATTACGTGTTTATATACATATATATGTATACATATCTATATATGACACTTTCATATTTTGAATTAAATATATTACTACGCTAGCAATACAAAAGATTTTAATTCCAAATAGATTTGAAAGAATCAAACACTGTAATAGATTAGATAACAGTTTTTATTTTTTGTTACATATCTTCAATAAACTCCGATATAATTTCTACACGTAAAGAAATGGGTATAACCATTTATTTTGTTGATATATGACTAATAAAAATTTTTTTACTTTTTCATTAAAAAAAATATTATCCTAACTGAAATTTTACTATTCCAACCAAAGTTAACATAACCAAGATTAGAATCAGTAAAATATTTGATTAAAGAACATGATTTTTTAATAAAAAAAGTAGAAAATTTTTATTAGTCACATATTACAATAAAATTATGGTTGATATATAAAAATATTTCTTTCAGTGTGTAAACTTCAATATAAGTAGCCTTTTATTTTGAAAACAAAAAGGTTCATGCAATAAACAGATTTATTCATGTGCTGCATTCAACGCGCACAATTTTCCAGTAATTAAAATATGTCGTTATCGCGTTGGAAGGGAAACATTGTATATGAGTCGTAAAAGCATTAGTGACGAATATTAATGATCAGTATTAACGAGCAAAACCAAGTTGCCACGAGGTACTCTCTTGTCGCGGTGTTCGACTTCCCTCGTAATGATACTTCCTTGCCCCGTGCACTAATTATGCGCTTAGAGCGTAATCCCGTGCTCTTTGCACGAGGAAACGAGAATATACATCATGCCAGGAACTCGTATAGTACTCGGACAACGGAAAGCTGATATAAGCGTCTATAATTATGAATCAAGTTTCCCTGTATTATGTTTTCAGTTCATCATATTGCTTAAATAAGCGCATTTTCTTGATAATGTATAGTATAACTATGTCATGTATCATCTTTTAGATAGTGATTTGAGCTTTTGTAACACTCGGACTTACTTGCGTGAGCCTATCGAAAGCGCACGACAGAAGCATATGTGTATCTCTACTTTATTCACACGTAGTTATTATATCTATATTTGTGCTTTATATATCCGAATGTGCTGGTTTTTTTAATTGGGAGCAATGCTCCTACCTTCTCGTCATTTAGCTAAAGCAGAAGCGATCGATGCGACGTAACACGTAACGCACGAGCACCCGCCATGGGTGGGTCATGCAATTAACTCCGAGCACTGAATTTCGCGACGCCCAGGACATCGATCTAGATTACAATTGTCGGCGTACTAAGCTTCATTCACGACGAACCGGTATTAGGTATAAATAGATGTAATCCATACTGATTGACAGTTCCGAAGTAAAGCTTGTATTTATGACTACAACTCCTCACTGTGAGGTTTATCTGTGATTAAGTTGATTATAAGGAGATATCTAATCCTGCCATTGGGACACTTTGAGCAATACTCCGTGCAAGCCATGGGAATGCAACAATCTCGCCGTGCGAATGTCGCCGGAACGTTCTATTGTTCCATTTCTGTGCTTAATGCGATATCGATGTCAAGCGTATAATAGGGGAGGTCCTGCTTTCATTTCTCGCACTTGAATCACTATTACCAGAATTCGCTGGAAATTTTTCGTAATGGATATTCTTATTCGCGTGCCAAAGATGAAATATTTTAAAATTGAAATAACGTACAACGTTCTTAATTGATAACTCTCGTGGCAAACGAGACACGTCATACAAATGGAAGCGAGGTAAAAAAAAGCGTGCGATTTCGCCGTGACGAGGCTGAAATATATTTTGCGATCACAAGGTTGGCTGCTACGCGAATTACACAACCTTTTTCCAAAGTGCCAGTGGGATACGATAGGTTTATAGGTTCATCGATCGAGTAGGCAACCGCCGCCCGGCGACCGCAATATAGGCCGGAGATTTAGGACGTTAACCTTTACTACATCTAGCGCGATGCGCACAGGGTGTAACTGAAAATACTCGGTAGAAAGTACGAGCATTTATCTTCTTAAAAAAAGTTACCTCAGATACTTCTGCTAACTTAGAAGAAAAGGTAGTGATAGTAAGATAGTAATGTGAGTCTCCCTTTTGTTTTTATGTGTAATTTCTTATTTTTCAGTTATATTCAAGTCAATGATATCGCAAACGATAAATTTACGATTGATTAATCTAAGTTTAATGTAAAACACACTTAAAATGATTGAGACAATTCACAAAATGGTTTTATAAAAGAGACATTATGACTATCTGAATGTAATAGTAAAGTGATTTCCTCCCTATATTTTTACAAAATTTGATTTCTTCGGATCTATTTGAACTTCCCCACAAAGTTCCAAATAGTTTGAATTCATAGAAAATTCTGAACGTATTGAGATATTATTAGAAAAGTTTCAGAAGTTTCTTTTTATGAATACGGTTTCCTAATAATACTCTTGCATTGATCCTGTCCTCGTGAATGTTTACATGAGCATTTCTTCCCTGTTTCGGAGATACTTTTAGAGACTTTTTAAAACTATTTTAAAATGATAACCACAAAATTTTTAATAAACGATAATATCTTGGAATGTTTTTCGTTAAAAATTCTGAGGCTCATATTACCTATTTATTAAAAATTTCAATATAGAAACAGTGATAAAATTTACATTTAATTATGTCCCAGTAAAAATGTGATTATTCAAGCTTACTTTTTCTTAAAATAAAAGAACAGAACTTTAATAACTAATTAAGGGTATGAACTTGTTATTTATAAACTTCAAAAACACATTAAATTTAACAATGAAAATTGTATAAAAAACTGTGATATACCTCATAAGAAATAAATATCAGTTATCAACAAAAAAGATTGTGCTAATTGTAGTAGCGGTAATTGTTTTACAACTTCGATACCTCTAAGAACAAGTTAAAAACTTTTTGCAAAGGATAATATTAATTATAACAGAATTTTAAGTAAGGCTCACATTAGTAGCAAAAGCCCATATTATAATCTTTTCCTATATAACGAGTATTAAGCACTTACATTTTTTTTTTAGCTGGAACTCTTTTACTTATAATATACTGTTTTTTCTTGGTTACTAACATTATATATAAATTTAAAGGATTCTTAAAATAAAGTATAAAAATTTAAAGGGTTTTTAAAATAAAGGCTAATTTACAGCAAATGTCAAATTTATTTTGAGTTAGAATGTTAAATAATGATTAACAAGGTTTAATACTTTTCATCATAGCTATAATATAAGTAAAATAAAAATAATTTGTCTTAAATAACTTATTTTACATGGAATAATGATTTTTTGATAAAATATCTAAAAATTTAGCTAGATACAATATCTGAACAATAATTATATTGATTAATCAAGCTAGTAGCTTATAAAATGTCGTAATTTTTTTCAGCATATCTTACATAATTATTTTCAGATCTGTATTTAGCTTAATTTTTATATATTTTAACAAAACCGTTCGTTTCGCGTACTATACAAAAAAAGTTCACGTCCAACCAAATCTTTCGGATGCCAATCATTTAAAGCACGTTTAATATCGGTAATAAAGTTTAATCGTGATTTAATTAAATTTTATTAGTGTTAATCTATGTAGAAAATTTACATGTGCCGCGAATACCGTGTATGTACCTATGTACATTTTAATGCTAGTTTATATATTGGACATATAGACATGATTTCTATTAATAGAATAAAGAAATACTTCCTCGACGAGTGTTACTCGCAATGTGGAGTATGTAAAGCTGTCGAGCTCCGTGGCTACGCTTGTCGGTTCTCCTGTTATTCCACCCGTTCCCGCAAGCTTTGTAAGCTGATGAAAGGAAATCAACGCACCGGCACGTGACCGGATATAGCTGGGCCTGGGCGAAGTGCATTGTTAACACCAAACTCGTGCCTGTTACGCAGCTTCCGGTCTCAAAGCAGGATGCATCCCTAGCCGCTTTCCCCGTCATTCCTCTGGTGTTGTGGATCGGATTTCATCTCCGCGCGCGTGTGCATTCGCACGTTTTCGCGACGCGGTTATGCGGCCGCGCGCTATCCGCGTCAAAGGTCGAACGAATAAGTCAATAAATTGTTTTGCAACTTCGAAAGCTCTACTCTATCGTTCGAAATCAGCCGATTACAATTCGCTGCGGTGCGGTTTGTAAATAGCGTTTGACTTCCCTGTCTCTCAGCTGCTATCCTTTTACAGCAGAATGGAACTATACATCACTCCAGTGTATTTGTGCATTTCTGTTTTACACTCGACAATATACATAATATAGTGTCGAATGAAGTTTATATCATGAATTGCAAGCATAGTACGACAAGTAGAGTGCAATATCGTTTAGTAGCAGCTCGCTTACTTGAGAATATCGTTCAAAGATATCTACGTAAAAGGATTCCTCAATGGTCTTCAAAAAAGGACTCTCCAACAATTTCTAAATGTCATGGCCTCATTTAAGAAATGAGAAACGCTTCCGAGTAGTTCAAGACTTTCTGTGATTAATGTGCTTCAGAGATTAAAAGTTGAAAGACCGCATTGCATTCTCTGATGAATTCACTGATGATCGAAATTTATCCATTTTAATGATTTTTTTATTGAAAATTTCTCGATACATTTTATACACATTTGAAATATAATCATCGCGAAAGCAATATTGAGATATTGATTGAAAATTTTTTGAATTTCCAGAAAAGTTATACCAATTATGCAGTACATAAGTGCGATTTTTGTAAAATATATATTACATAGTCATAAAAAATAATTTTCTTTATAATATTATACTCTCTAAAAAAATTAAAATCTGGCAATTAGCATATCCGTAAAATCTTTTTATTTTTGCGAGACAACAAAATTTGCAATTGCATGATGATTTTTCCAATGTTGTTTTGTGTAAAAAACATTTTGTCTAAAAAACATACGAAGGTTTTGATCGATTGATCGCATTGATCGCGTTTTCAATCTTCGTAAATGTGTACAATGCTTTTGAGAAATGTCAGCCACGGTACTGATTGTTGTTCAATTTGAAAACCCATTCGAATCTATGTGCTATCGTCGAGAGTGGAAGACGACGACGGTGGAATGGAACTGCCGAGTTCCGGCAATCGTGATAGTTGCAAGTAACTACAGTTGAGTATAAGCGAAGTTTACGATGCGAGACTATTTTGTGGCAAAATTGTAAGTACGAGCAATTGTAACGCATAATCGAATGTAAGACAGAGAGTGTAAGAGAGACTTACACAACGCATTGTACACATATAACTCGTAATAAATTTTCTTACGATTCTTGAATGACTATTGTGTTTCAAAATTTACTGTCAGTACTGAAAGCCAATAATTTACGTCACGTGTACTATAGATTTTCAGTACTAGCAGTAAATTTTGAAACACAGCCTTTTAAGGAAATATATGAACCATTAAACAAATTTGTTTTTGGATACAAGTTGTATAATGAGAAAAAATGTTTTAATTAAATTGCAACAAAACATCAACAAGAGTGGCATTTTGATGAGACCGAACAGAATTTCTGTTATTATCACAAAAATGTCATTCCTGTTAGTACATTTTGTTAATTTAATCAGAACATTTCTCTCAATGTAATACATGAAAAGGACAGATTTTAGCTAAATACAGACAATAATTTTATTTGAACTATCAAAATAATAATAAAAAATGCCAAACTGGTTGTCAAGAATGTCAAAACTTTATGCATTCTTTATCATGTTTAAGATTGATATTTCCTACGTAATTATTTTGAGTCCAACAAAATTATTTTCAAGTTTTCTATATCTAGCTAAATTTTTAGATAGACTTTAGCAAAATAGTTCTTTGTACTCTAACACAATACTAAATACTTTATAATGGTCGATAATGTCGAGCCGCATTTCGAGCAAAGACATAAACAGCCAGTTAATGCGGCGTAGGTCGCTCCATCATAAAGCTAATGGCCTCTATCCTGGTACACGCGCCGATGAACATGAAATCTGGCGAATGACGAATGCGTGCATCATATCTCGCGTGCATGCGCGATGATGCAGCTGCGTCGCGTGCAGTCGTGATCGCCGACAGATGACCGAGGTTTGTGAATAAAGCGCGAGTGTCTGATATTCATTGTAACAGCAGGTTGGAATATTTCTGAACGTATGGCGCGGAAAGACAGTGAGATACGAGTAGCATGCGGCTGCGCCGTTGAATCGTGCGAGATCTCGATTTATCATGTGCGACCAGTCGGCGACGTATGGACCGCTCCTGTATATATATATATATATATATATATCTCCCCTCTGCGATTTAATAACGCGCCACGCACGAGATGTGACGTGGCCGTCACGACAGCTTGATATTAAGCATGGCGTTTTACTCCGCGGGTTTGGAGTTTGGACTGCCAAGTCGAGAAGTCGCTTTATCACTGACCATGAATTCATTACCATCGTGGAGCGAAAAATGGTTATTAAACGCACGACTGGAACGATGTATACCGCCAAAAATACTTGCCAAGGTATTATCTACAGCGTTTAAAAAAAGATTAAAAATAACGTATATTCTAGTGAAATATATCGTAGTCAAAAAGAAATATGTTCCGATTTGACCAATATATATCTCTATTCGCGTAAATATAGATAAATTGACACATATTTGCTGTAATTTGTCAAGAGATTAATTTTATTATTATTTCTTTCATATTGTACATATAGTCACAGTATGATTTATACAAAATATTTTTTTATTTAAATTAAAAAAATGAAATCAATTTTCAAATACTCGATTTTAATAAAGTTATAAAAAAATTGAATTGTAAAAAAGAGAATTCGCGATTGATTAATTCGATGTTCAAAGTTTGCCGTGCTCTCAGAAAGTCTTATTGAATTCGCGATTCTCCTTGTCGCACGACAATCAAAGCAAGAGCGGTTTCAATCACGAAATTCTGTAGAAATTGTGTGGCCCAAGTCCATCGGACGTTGGATAACGAGATTGGCTAGCTGTAGCGGTGTGTTCGCAGTTCGGAACGGCGGTTAGCATCGGCAGCGGACTTCAAAGCGGAACAAATCCCTTGGAAGTTCCTGTAGAAACCTACTGAACTGCGGCGTAGTTATGCACGAGAGTCCAGCACGACTCCCAAGACTCAACCGTTTGCATACGTGCGAGTTATAATGAAACAAAACACAACTATCAATTGGATCCCAGAATAGTACGCTTCTTCGCAAATACATATTTGAGACGCGTCTATCTTAAATCATGCGTTTCATTCAAAATTGACATATTTTAAATTGAGATATTTTTGATTGTT
>Ga0157364_1008268_pt1 | contig 10784 bp, 3 predicted proteins | sample AttsexASBM2_FD_111476 | JGI IMG/M metagenome (GOLD analysis project Ga0157364, IMG submission 111476) | Fungus gardens microbial communities from leaf cutter ant in Ribeirão Preto, State of São Paulo, Brazil - Atta sexdens ASBM2 | ecosystem: Host-associated > Fungi > Mycelium > Unclassified ... | reverse complement strand
CATTGTTTCTATTCAGTATATCGTTAATTCAAAACAATGGAATTAATTTAATTTAATTTAAGAAATTAAATTTAATTTGATTCAAATTTAATATCATTATTATTTACTAATAAATGAATTAAAACGTTAATGTGGACGTTGTTTATCTTGCTAACTAATTGAAGGAATGGATTAACATTTTGCGGATTTACATTTTTGATACAGAGAAGTTAAAAATAATAAAATATTATTTAATTTCAAGGAATTGATTTATTCCTTTAATGTCTAACAGTGTAAAATAAAATAAAACCGTATATTTTAAAGTTCATCTTAATAGAGTTAATTGAGTTTCAGCTTTCTTAGAAGCTTCGTGACAGCGACATTTTCATAAAAGCAGTATTTATTCATTTCTTTGCTTTTCCATTTTTTCTTTTCCTAATTAAATCGCAAATTAATCATTAATCCTAGATTTTTATAATATGATATTGTTGTATATGAAGATTATTTAGATGTAATATTCATAATTTAATTAAGGATTACTTTTAAAATTTTAAAAATAATCCTTAATCACACAATTGTATATACACAAACTAAAGAAAATCTGTGACAACTGACATGTTAAATGTTAAATTGTTCAATTTCAGGTTCCAGACTGATATTCAATAGTATTTATCCATTTCACCTAATTATGTCCTATTTATTTATTCAATTTGTTCTGTCCTATTCAACAGCCACATTTAATGCACGAAATTAGATATCAAATAATAATAATATATTGTGAATATATATGTATAGATTTCAATACCACTCTCAAAGTCCTTAAAAATAATTAAAATAAACTATTAAAAAAGTATATCAAAAGTCTATAAGAAATTAATATAATTAAAATGATCAGAACAATTATAATTATATATTATGTTTTAAAGAAATTAATATAATTATTTATAAAGTGACAAAATTAAATAAGATTATTGTAAAATATTAAGAAATATATTCTATAAAAAAAGAAGATTAAACAGACATGTCTAGAACGATGTCGATTGTTTCGCAGGAATTGTACCACGAACAATGCGACTTTGTGTGCATTATGTTCGCCTCGATACCAAATTTTTCGGAGTTCTATGTAGAACTTGAAGCGAATAACGAGGGCGTGGAATGCCTCAGACTTCTCAACGAAATCATTGCTGACTTCGACGAGTTACTTGCTGAGGAACAGTTCAAGTACATCGAGAAGATCAAGAGTACAGGCGCTACGTATATGGCCGCTTCGGGTATGTCTCTCATAGAATCCTTTTTTTTTTTAGTATCATTATTCAACAATTCTTGGATTTATTCCCAAAAATTGTCATCAATTTTTATATCGCTCCAGAAAAGAGCGATACTGCATTTACAATTAATTATTGAATCGATCAAAATTAATTGGATTAAATTTAATTATGTCTAGTCGGCAATAAATTCGTAAAAGCATGATAAAATATTTTATCTTCATCGCACATTTCAATAATTAACTTTTAATTTATTTATTTGTATCACCACCGAATATATTTCCAAATTAAATTTGCGAATCCAAAATTCCCTGTTTTAATTCTCCTAACAAAGTTTTTCTAGTTCCACGAGAACTGATCTAATTTCCCACGGCCACTTGATTTTTCGCGCAATTTCCTAACAATTTCCTAACAACTCAGACTCGTTACTCGAATTAGGACATTGCGATCAGAACAACGCCGTCGCGCAAAGTTCACTCTAATCTTTTTTTTGTTGCTTTAGGCCTAACGAAAAGCACATGCGATATGCGGGATTACAAGCACGTAATCGCAATGGCGGATTACGCCCTGAGAATCCGCGAGCAGCTGGCCTATGTCAATGAACACAGCTTTAATAACTTTCGCATGCGTGTGGGCATCAACATCGGACCGGTAATATTGAATAACATGGAACGAGCAATTTCACTACATCATTGCATTCTTTGTAAATAATCCGTAAATTGCATTCAGGACGGAATGAGAGAGAATCTGAAAATATATTGAAAACTTGTGTAATATAATAACTAGAAAAAATTATATCTCATATCAATTTTAAATTAATTTAAAAAATAAATAATATATTAAATTTGATATTATTTCCTCTCAAATTTTAATATATCTGAAAAAAAATTGCCTGATATTAATTATAATTCTTTTAATTCTAAAGATGATTCAATTTTAAATTTCCATTCAAATTCATAGCTCTTCCACGATATTTTCTCGTAATGCAATTTCTCGTAATCAAATTTTGATTATTTCGTTCACATAATACTCGAACTCAGCTGCGAGAAAGAAAATCGCGGAAAAATTATCGAGGATTCTCAAGGGAGAGACTCAATATGCAACGCGAATTGCGCAGGTGGTTGCCGGTGTGATCGGTGCCAGAAAACCGCAATACGATATCTGGGGCAACGCCGTGAACGTGGCCTCCAGGATGGATTCTACAGGCGTGTTAGACGGGATTCAAGTCACCCAGGAGGTCCGTGATATTCTGATTACTAAAGGATATCCGCTCACGTGCCGCGGAACGATTCAAGTCAAAGGGAAGGGCAGTATGATAACTTACTTCCTGGACGGGCCGAGAGACAACACGAAATCTAATCAGATGGACATTACCAAGATGAATTCCAATAACAACACTGATGCCACGGAGAAGACAGTCATCAATAATAGCACCGGGGCTGTCTGATTGGTATTGATTATTGTTTATTAATTAAACATTTAATATATTAGTGTTTTTCTAAAATCTACTTCTCTTTTAAAAGTGAAATTTATCAAAAAATTTATAAAGTAGAAACCAGATAAACAAAACTCTGATATAAATATTATAATTCTAATTTTCTTCTGAGTTTTCAAATATCTTAATTAAATTCACGATTAAATTATTTAGAAATATAAATAATAAGAGTACGAAAAGCATCGCTAAAATTCGAAAGAAAAAAGCTATTATCTCATAATTAGACTTCGGAAATGCATTCGTATTCTGATCAATTTGCTGAATACGTACGATGCATGTTTGATGCAATTTACGTTATGGCATCACAATCGGCCGCATAATCTCGCGATAAATTTGGATTCGTGAAGGGAGAAGGTAAGCAAAAGGGGTTATTATCTTAGGCGAAGTAACAACCTATAGTAGTAATACATCGCGAATATCTATCTGAAATAGTCCGCAAATTACTGCCAGAACATGCAAATATTTTATTTCATTGTGAGCTTCGCAATTTTAACCACTTTCAACTTTTTTCAAATATATATATACACATTAATCAGTAATTTTAAAATGTCCTCAAATCTATTTATTTTTTGTATTATCCATGTGATATGCAGTATTAAGTACGTAAAATTTCATGTTATTGAAAAGTTGCAATTTTAAACATTTAATTTAAATTAATACTGTTTTATAGTTTTTAATTTATTGAACAGAACATTAATTTATTAATTTTTTCTGAAGTTTCATCAGTTTCGGTTCATTAAAATTCATACATAGAGTGTTTGTTTATTAACTTGCAATGTTATCTATTTTTTATGTCAATATTTTTTTCGATAAATCTTTGTATTAGAAAAATTCTTACAAAGAAATAATTTACTATTATCTATTTTTTTTTTAGATGCTTTATATATTTCTATTTATTATTTTATACATACAACCATTAAAAATTTTATCACCGTGACCGTGAGCGCTATATCTTGTTAACATAAAGTCGCAACTACATCCAACTACGACAATTTGCCACGGAATTGAAATGCTCCTATAGATAGGGGATTGTTATATAACACTTTCAACTATATCGTCGCATGAGATACGCGCTTACTGGTGAAGACACGTGCACAATCAGTTGCACAACGGATATTTATTGCACGAGAACAGATCTCGTTATCGAGAAAAATTTTCACTTTGCGAAATGTTTCATATGCAAGCAAAAATTTTGTCTGCATAATAACGTATACAGAGGTAAATTAGTTAAATTAATAAAACAATTGATATTGTATAAACGACTTAATGCCTGTTTCTAACAGTTAAAGTTTCTAACAGTTTTAATCTTAGTTTAACTAACTCTTCAACTTTTTCTAGTTCTAAGAATTAAAAAAGGATGAAGAATAGATTAAATCGTGGGTTAAATAAACATTGTATTTTAATAAATCAATATACTAATCAAAGCTATAAAATTTTTTAAATGTCAATACAAACAACAAAGCATTATTTATTACACTAAAATACTTTACTATGAAAAATGTATGTAATGCTACCGTAATATTTCTGCACTTTTACAATTTGCAAAATGATAATAGAATTTAAATTATATCGCTCAGTCACGATGGATGCACAAAGTAACTGAATTAATTCTTCAAATAATTCGCAATTTGATCTTTTCTCAGACATGATCAAAGATTCAATTAACGAACAGTGTACCATAGAAAATTGAAATTTTCTACAAACTCAACATTAATTTCGGGTTGCAAACAAATATTTGAGAAAGTTAAAAAATTTCTGCAGAAAGTAGGGGGAAAGTAGGGAACCTTGTATGTGAGAAACTTCTTGCAAACATATTCGCATATGAAATTAAATTATCCTATTTCATACAAATCTTCCGAAATAATTGCTAGATTATTTTACTTGCTCTCGTTAATGAATCGTTAATATTGACTCGTTAATATTGACAGGTGGGAATGCTCGAGCAAGAATTCTTGATGGACGACACGTCATATCGGCGATAGAAAGTATTATTATTTCTCGCGCTATTTAAGATTCTTTCATGTACTCAAGTCCAAAACGGCAATATAATATCCAGGACACGTATGCGCATTAGAATCGTCGAGTGCCGTCCATAAACGACTGCTGATGAACGGGATAATTGCGCCATTAGTTTTAAGTCTCAAGACAAACGAGAATAATCGACAGGGAATAATCCCGGCATTTCGTTGCGGATTTTATGTCAATTATGTTGATCACATATCGACTTTTAAATTAATGAAGCCCTGAAAAAATAAACGCTCTTACAAACAAATTACCGAATACAGTTCCAAAGAACAAATAAAATTAAGATACTTTCTGTAAATTTAATTCACGGCAAATATATGATTAGAAAATGCTAGGCATGATATTTATTTCAAACATTCGAAAAAACATAAAGAACATTTATTAGCAACGTATCTGATTAACATAACAAAAAAATGTAATAACATTTTTGAAAGCGCAATTACCTTTTATAATTTATAAACGTATAATCAGCTGTATAAGATATTCTTATTAAATATACCCGTATTTAAGTCGTTTTATGCAAATCTGCTGTAATTACAGAAGTTTAGCAACTGCAATCATCAGCCAAATTCGAGTTAAATGTGCACCGAAATGCCGGATATTAACGAAACACACAAAGAGCGAAAATTCATCCTCTTGTACACTTGTACTTAAATTGTTCTTCAGCAATGCCTACAATGTATGTGATTGTATGTTAAAAATTTTTAGTTCTGTCGAATGTTAATCTAAAGTTAATTAATGGATTCTGCCATGATTACGTTTATGATAATCAATGCCCGAACAGATGTCGGCCAAAAACGTGTCAATGATAGGAAATTTCTTTCGAGGATGAGCATTTCGAGGATGTATGCTTATTAATTAAGTGAAGTACATTATGTAGTAACAAGTGTCAATTTTTATGTGTAAGCTTAAATGTATGCGCACAATTATTTCATAAATCAAGGTAGCTAAAGTTCCTCATTCAATCGTATTTCCAAATTATTTCACGTTGTGTCAATTTTCTCATGTCCATTTTTTTTCATGTCAATTTTCTCATGTTTTTTTTAGAATTTAAACAACAAAATTGGAAAAAAGTTCTTACATTACAGCCATACAGTATTTAAAATCATTTTATCTACATTAAATGAAGATCTTCTGGCACTTAATGACGTGCTTTAACAGGACAAATATTTATTCCCGTGACAATAAAAACGCCAACATCCTCGAAGAAATAGATACATTTAGCATCAAAAATGTGAAATATTAGTTTAAAAAAATTCGGGTCAATAATATATCAAGTCACCTACTACAACAATGAAAAATCTCATGACAAATAATTTATGAAATTTCATAAAATATCTACCATTCTTAAAAAAAAAAAACATTTCGTTTGATTCAATGTTTATTATTGATCCAAAATTTTTATTTATAACACGTGATTTATATAGATATCAGCTTGATTATTTTTAATAATTTCCGAATTAATTACGATGCTAATTTTTCTCGTAATGTGTCCAACGAAGTGGACGTTTCTACATTATTCTAGTCAATACGAAGAGAGAAGACTCCCATGTATGTAATCAGAGAAGCGAATCGAAGAAGGTTAAGCTTGATACAACGAAACCGTGGACGAACTTCGTATGTGTGGATAGTTTGTTTTAACAAGAAGGGGACCACGGCGAGTTAATAAATGTAATCTAGACTCAACGATTGAATTGTAGCCGCCTCTAAGAACGTGAGAAAATCGTTATTTTATTTTATACTCTCGTCTGATCTTTGTAATTATAAGGCTCGATATTCTACAATCTCTACTATAATAATGTTCATTATAATAATTTATGAAATTATGCATATTTTAAACAGCACACTATAAAGATCTTTTTCTCTTGAGCTTAATGATACCTGTTCTTTGCCCATCCGCAGAGCTAAAATTCTATTTTGATTTCAAAATTTTGAAAGACCTCTAGCGTCAAAGTAAATTCATATAATTACAAAAGTAAACTCTGGGCGGATGTAGGAGAGAACTGTAAACATCGGACGAACGATTTTCTACACTAGCCAACTTTCTGACAGAAAGTTAATGAAATTGCATCATGTTACCGTGGCGTCGACTAACCGACGAGTAATATTTTTTTTCTCATCGATCCTAGCAACTCTAGTAACCTTTAAAAGGACTTTCAAATAAGATATTCTATTTAATTCAATTATTGCTTTGTAAAAAGAACTGCACTTAAAATCGTCGCCTAATTATTTTACTGGTAAATTTAATTGGTTAAAACCTAGTTTTACGTAAAAATATCACGGTGCAATGTAAAATAAAAAATTGATATTCAAAATGCAAAAATAAAAGTCTCAATGTAATTGATCAAAAAGGAAAACTGACTGCAGGAAGCTATTTTTTTTCTTCCCCTAAAAAGAGCAAAGAGAAACCAATGCGAATTCGAATAACAAACGCGACAAAGCAACTCATGCAACTGCAAACATCAAGAGAAATGAAAATAAGATAAATACTTCATGAAATCTCAACAGAATGAATGGAATTTTACTGAATCAACATTTCAATGCTTTAAATATCCAGAAAATGATTTCGGAATTTATTCGCAATGGGAATGCAATAATGTGAATTCTTTCTTATTGTGTCTATTGTTTCGTATTGTGTTTATCTCATGCAAAAACCAGATTCCCTGAAGTGATATCGAAACTATCAAATTATTATGCTATCTTCGACTTTAGAGTACATTTGTAGAAACGATCGATCGTCCGAGTGTTACGACATTTAATGAAAACATCGACGTTCTGCAGTATTCAATGTCTTATAGATTAGATATATTCGTAGACATGTAAATATGTATGTATGTATGTATATGGGGCGCTTGTGTGCATATGTACAAACTTGGCCAAAGTGTATACATAGATGTTAATTACGTCGATGTGCAGCTACTGGCGCAGCACGAGCTCTCGATTTACTCGATCAGAATATACATATCGACTTTCTTTGCGCTAGGTAATCCTTCCCGAATGATAAAAAAAAAGAAGTATATTTGTTATAGAGAACATAATAGAGCACGATAAAAGATATTTTGACAAGTCCAATCAATTTTGATCGAGTGATTAAATGTCGTCTTTAACGAGCACATCATTTAACTAATTCGTTGAATATGTCATGTGTGACAAATAATGTATCGAATTGAATTAAACGCTAGTTTTTGCAGTCCAATTATTACGTGTGCTGCGGTAAATATAACGTTCGACTGGAAAATGACCGTCGATTAATACGATAATTCTATAAGCAGATATAAGGTATAAGTTGTATCTATGCTTTCGCGAGAATTTCAATTTAGCGCTGGCAGGTCCAGTTAATATTATAAATGTTGAACGACAAAGCTAGTCAATTGTTGAAGTAAAGAGGTCTCGAGTGAATCGTATTAATTAATGAGCATCGGGTCATTTATGCTCAAAATCGACAATTTTCCTTTTCCATCAATAAACATTTTTCTCTTATCCAAAAATTTATTTGATAAATGCTTGAATAATTATTTTGGAGAAGTAAAATAAATGTATAATAAACTTAAAGAATGATTCCATTAATATGGAATTTCTTTAAATAAACAGATATTTATGCTTTGATCAAAACAAAATTGAAATAATACGAAATATTCAAATATTAATATTCTTAAATATTTATCATAAATTATATTTGATCGTTATATATTGATCAATAAATATATCTTTATATTAAATCAAAATAAAATAAATTTCACGCGCAAAACTATCGACGTAAAACTGGAGCACAAATTATTCACGTTAACTTTTACTCGAAATTACTGTGCATTGCACTGTATTGGAGTAATCGTAAGTGATGTAAGTTCTTACATTATAAGTCTGACAACTACATGTTTTACAGCCTAGAAACCCAATTAGCGTCACAAAAGTTAATCGTCCAAATAATGGCGGTAGCTATTAGCTGTCAACAAGATTTATGGTAGTACATCTTTATTTTTGCAGATTCGGAAAACCGAATCCTTAAAAATTCCTTAAAACTTATCTATGTTCGATGACAGAGAGAAGTAACTTATTTTTCAAATTTTTTTAATAACTCGAATGTTAAACAAGCGAAGGCTAGATTAATTCAGATATAGCATGCGTCAAATGGAAAAATATCTCGTTGATAATGTGTTAAGAGATATTGTAAACGGTATTAGAAAGTATTTCACAAGAATCGGCATGTATTGATTGATATTGAAATAAGAGTCGATTGCTTTTTTTCGACAGAAAAAAGTGTTTCCCTTTCACATTTCCCTACAATTTGCCTACAATGGGAAAATATGGAAACTTCTACGATGTCGATAAAATGTCGATAAAATGTTGCGTCATAAAGTCAATATGTAACGATACGAATTGATGGTTACTAGTTGAAATACCTGAAATCGAAAGTACATGAAATAGGACGAAAAATGTATTATTTATTATCACTTCGAAAAAAATGTTTATGTAACTTTGATGGCCTAAAGTTTATTGTGACAAAACACATCAATATATTATAGCCATAATTGCGCGCCGTAATTAACACTGACGATACAAAATAAATTTTTAACAAAATTAAAGTGTTTCTATTATTTTTCCTTCTTCCATTGTGACTTTCTACGATAAAATTATTTCTTCAAAATAATAAAACATTTGAAAAATATAATTCATGATTAATCTTATATCTCAGATATAATCTTCTATTATCTTTATGTGCTTATAAATACAAATAGTTGATTAATTTGTGATTAAGATTTATATAATTTTATATTTATTTAATATACTTTTGTATCACATATTTTATCTTTGATTTAATTAAGAAAATTTCCTTTAATAAAATAAAAAATCCAATCAAATAAATTTTGTTTTGTTCTCGTAAAAATTGGATTGAGAGAACACGTTTCTAAGTATCGATCTTTGAAATATATCTCAAACTAGTTTAGTACTTCCAGTTAACCTACTCAGCAAGAAAAGAGGTTTTCTGACCTGACCTGTATTCTCACGGTTTCATTCTTTTAAGAACAGCAATTTAATATAGGAATTGTCGAATAGCCTAGCAATATATAACTTTCCTAATGTTGATAAACGTGGACTTTCAATTCTTTAATAAAACAAGTTAGTATTACTTTATTAAAACAATTTATTAAAATATGTTGAGATTTTATTAAAGAACAAAAATTGTTTTATGTTCACTTGTAAAATCACTAGCTATTTAATAAAATAAATAAATAAAATATACGTCTAAAAGTTTTAAAACATGATTTATAATCATTCTTTATATTTAACTTTTTAAAAACCTGATTAACTTATTAAAATATTTATCAGAAGAATTAGAAAAAAATACATCAAATTTTACAAAATTTTGTAAAAGTATTTAAAAAGTATATAACGTACGCTCAATAATAGCGACGTTATATTAACGGTATGCTCGACTCTTTCAAATTTCCCACAGAAACTGAGGTCACTAAAACGATCAATATCTCACGTTACCAACCGCACGCACATTCTACTACAAACTAACGTTTCAAGAGAGAAATATCTATTCCAAGTTGAAATAATAAATAAAATCGTTGAATAAGGTCACCAAAGATAAAAATCATTTCTTGAAACCATTTACGATCGATCGCCAGAAAATTTTTTTTTAATCAATTTCCTCGCATTTTCTATTCCACAAGATGTCGCCGAATACGTTTTTGTCGAGAGGATAACCTGACAAAGATTACTGCAGTCGGTGATAAACTATCGTGGTAAATATTTGAAACAAATACCATTATGTGCTCGCTCAAGAATGTATTTTTGGACATCAGTTGATACAAAAAGGTATGCAAGATATACGTCGTGATACGTAATATCACGACGCAATGTTCGCGCTGCACGTTGTTCGTCCGAGAGTCCGATTACGTAAAATCATCGATAAAATGCTTCGACTCGAGTCAGTGAATGGAGGACGTGAATTGGATGCTCTAAGCAAGTGGACGACATGATAACTGACTTCAGTTCTACGGTGGCGTGTATGT
>Ga0157364_1008267_pt1 | contig 10784 bp, 6 predicted proteins | sample AttsexASBM2_FD_111476 | JGI IMG/M metagenome (GOLD analysis project Ga0157364, IMG submission 111476) | Fungus gardens microbial communities from leaf cutter ant in Ribeirão Preto, State of São Paulo, Brazil - Atta sexdens ASBM2 | ecosystem: Host-associated > Fungi > Mycelium > Unclassified ... | reverse complement strand
GTGGAAGTCATTTGAATGAAATTGTATTTCATGTTTAATGGCAATGTACTACCTTTCCAATAAAGCCATAAACTTTGAAAAATATTCATGCGTTTTTTTTTTTAGAGCCAAATTAAATTCCAAATTTTAAATGGCCCACTCTGTAGAACGGCCCTAAAAGACCAAATATCGGTAATAATTACTTAATTGTTTGTATTTATATATATATATATATAATATAATTTTATGTTTAAAAATGAAATATCTGATATTAAATGATGTATAATAGTTTATTTTTCATTTTAGTCATCCAACTCTGTTTTCAAAATTGCTTGGAAAACAATTGTAATTATTGTAATTTCTTATACAATTTTGTATTTAATCTAATTTTATGATTATTGTTTATGTCCGGTTCGATTTTGTTTCCAAAAACGAAATGTTCGGTAATTACACTTTTGAATCTGGCAATCCTAGCTATTATCCGTACAAGAATCGGGACTAAAGTAAGAACCACGGTGTAAGAATAATAAGTGATTCCACTTCTTCATATAAAATCACTGATTTTCCTGAGAAAACTCCACAGTTGAATAGCAGGTGGCGTATATGTAACACCTAATCTCATAAGCCCCGGAAAAAAATGTTTTATACATAATATATTAATATATTAATATAATATTATATATGTTGTAATAATATATAAAATTATATAAAATTATATATATATATTTAAAAAGTTATATAAATACATGTAATTATATACGTTTATATATAAAACATTTTTTCCCGCGACGTTTCAAGAGATAGGAGTAAGATTAAGGTAAGTACTAACATAATAAATAATTTTATTATTTATTAGTACATTTATTTATACATAATTGGTGGCATAATTAGAAAGAAATTGTAAAAAGATTGTGGAAGAGAATATATGTAGATTTTAATCATAAAAAGAAATGTCACTTGAACGGCTGTGAATTGGAAAGATTAGGTGTTAGGCCGGTTCACACCTTGATGGAAAAGCAGAAGCCAATCAGAATTCGCGAAAAGACAAATGAAACAGACAAATGAAATGTACCACCTACTATTGCGAGTTCTGATTGGCTTCTGCTTTTCCGTCAAAGTGAACTCGGCCTAAGAGTGACATGGCTCACCTCGTGATTGATCAGATTTCGGTCCCTTTAAATGCCACCATTTGCGGATACTTTCAATGTGGTAGTGAATCTGTGAATTGGTGTGAGCAACTGTTTCATGGTGTAGAAGGTGTGAAATCGAACTATCAATTGTCAATTATAGTGGAATTGTATTATTTCTACCTGGCACCCGGCAATGGCGTTCTTCCGGTCTTATGTCGTAATTCTTAATAATAAAGATATACAGTAGCGATAAGATCTCGTTTTTCATTTAGTCATATTTGCTTGCGCATCAGCCATGATGGCATCAATCCCAATTAAAACAGAAAACCCACAGTTTCTTCGTTAGAGGCACAATAAAAGAAATAGAGAGTAAGAATTTCAACCTATCAGAAATCATGAATTGTGGAATATACAGTTTCTGATAAGTTGAAATTCTTATTCTCTATTCTCTGTTTCTTTTATTGTGCGGAACCCCTAAGAAATTTCTCTACTGTATTGGATATTGTATATCTCTACCAGAATTATAGCTGGAACGGTATAGAAACGATACAGAATCAACGGAATGTCACGTCGATTGCAGGTTATGTCGATCCTGCTATTGTTGACGGTTGAGAATTTTATAACTTTGAAGAAGAAAATTAATAACATTTCTTATTTTTCAATACAACATATTCTTGTTTTATATATACATAGTCCAACTATAATGCCAGTATCCGGCAAACGAGAATGGATTAAAATAGATTGAAATTTTTTTCTATCCGAATGAGTATTTTAAACAGCGAATACTTATTGAATTTAATTGGATTCGATTGGATTCAATTAGATTCAGTTGGATGCTATTAGATTGAAAAACTGCATTTCCTATTCAAAATTTTAAATTGAACAGTATTCACAATGTGTGTTGTGCACAGAAAAAGCCAATTTATTATTTTTAGATTGAAGGGCATAAAAATATGCTCCATGCAATTCCTATAAATAAAAATGCATTCATTTTAACATTCGTGAATTAATATTTCTGAAAATCTAAATCCATTTCAATTCGTTTCAATCCATTTTCGTTTGCTGGGCAATTCTTTAAATAATTCCGATGTCATTCTGAAGTAATTGAAGAATTTCTCACGATTAGTCGTTTGCATTTCAAAGACTAAATTGTTACTTGCACCTTGGAGACCCATTCTTTGTGTAAACATTGAGTGTATTCAAAATTTTCGTTTTCCTGCTGTAAAATTTATAAACGAAATAAAATTTTCACACACTCTTAAATATAAGAATAGCACGCCAATTTAGCATATTTCTTGTCTTTCGCAACAATTTTAACATTAGTAATAACACTACTTTTTTATCCATCGTTGTAGATTTACAAAAAAAGTTTTTGAATATTCATTTCAATTTTTAGATTCAATCAATTGAACATGCCATTCCGTTCCGTAAAAATTTTCTCTATCCATCTCATGTAGCTGGAACGCAATGGAATTTTGGAAACAAAATATATCTCACTCTTATAATTCAATTTTTGAGTTTTTAAAATAATATTATAGATAAGATAATTGCACAAATTATTGCATATTACTGCTTTAGTCGCATTAAAATAATGAAAATATGATTATAGATTATAAAGCAAATTAGCTTGCAACCGAGGCATTCTGTTTCCATTCCGTTCCGAGTACATGGAACGGGTAGAGAAATTTCTTATGGAAACGGAATTGTAGTGAACTCAATTTCTTAATAAGAAATCCGTTTCGTCGTTCTGATTCTGTACATGGGATGACATCTTAAAGGTACAATTTCATAGTGTCGCTTGTCGCAGCGATAAATAATCACGTGACTGAATTTCTCCTTCAATTTGATCACTTTCTTGTTGTCAGTGACATTGTGTATAGTGCCTAGTTTATTAAGGCACTATAAACGTGAGTATTCACATATCCGTTATTTTTAGTCTTTTCCCCATTCCTTTCCCATTCCGCCGCTGAGCTGAGAAGGTTATGGTCATTACAGTTGTTATAGATTCTAAGCTGTTGGAAACCTTGTAACTTCGTATTTATTTATTTCCACACTTCGAAATTTTATCAGACTAAGAGACGAAAAGAAGGATATAAAAAAATTGAAATATTATATATTAATTAAGAAGGCAAAAAAAATTTATAAAATGTCTTGTTGCGTTGCGATAAACTGTATCAATAAATCAGAAAAAGGTATTCGAATATTTAAATTTCTTGCGGATAAATTCATCGACAACTTGCTATATTACTGTAAAACAAATACATGACTTATGAATAAACATCACTACACTTCCTCAGATGAGAAATTTCAATCCTTTTCTTCAAATTACATACATATTTGGCACCTTATCTAGAAATAATCTAATTCTTTAGGTGCATTAATATTGATTACGATAGATATTCAATTTTTGAGAGCAAAAATGGAATGAAAGGAGCTATAAAATTTCTAGCAGTAAATATAATCATAACCTGTAATGACCATAACCCGTCACAGCTTAGTGATGGAGACAGAGGAGGTGGGAAAAGGAATAAAAATGATGGATGTGAATATCTATATTTTAGTGCTCTAGTTTCCACTACAATCAACTACTGTCGAGCATTTCCTTGTTGTTCAACTATAACAGAGGAATACTTAACTGTAGTTGATTGGTTCTTGGTCTCATTCTGATCCGGATTAAATTCTCGGTAGAAACTAGGCCACTGTTGAAAAGTTGGCTTAATCTAATTTTTAGCGACATCGCTCTTATGCAAAGATTTAAATGTGGAACAGTCGGATGTAAGTATAATAAGAATATTTACTTAAGTTATATTCCAAAACATCCTTTCTGAGGAAAATTTTACTCGAAATATATATAAGACATGTAACGTATACTACAGTACTTCAAGTAAAATTTTCCTCGGAGAGGACATTTTGGAATGTAGCCTTAGAATATGGATGTCATCGCAAAACTTGATAAAATATATTTATTCGATACATTCGAAATGTGAGAATGTAGTAGAATTATTAATTAAGTAGAAAAATGTGACAGTCTGCTTTATGAAGTGATTATTCAGGCTAGAAAAACAAGTTTTTTTTTATTAGAACAATTATTAGAGCTGCGTAATGTAAATAAATATCACTCGAATAAACGTCACTCGAATGTTTTCGTGTATTATCTTATTATCCAATGTTAAACACAAAGATAAAATGATATGTGGGAGCATTCGGATAATATTTCCAAACGTAGCCCAACTCTAACATTTAATAATTCGCTTCGTAAAGCATACCATCATGTTTTTCTGCCAGATTTTTCCATTTTGAGTGAAAACGTGTTGTATAAATATATTTTTATCAAGTTTCGTAGTGATACCCATATTCTAAATAATTAAAAAATAAATAAATAAATAAATATAAATTTCTTATTAATAAAAAATTTGTTCTGTGCGATTTACCTCATTTAACTTTGATTATTTTTATTTTTATTTCCAATTTTATTTATATCGACTTTTCTTATGATCGCTTAATACAATTATACCAATTTAATTATTGTATTATTAAATTATTATTATTATTATTATTATTTAATTATTGTATTATTTATTATTATTTATTATTATTTATTATTATTTGCGATAATTTCATGAAATTTTCAGATGGCTGTTGTACATACTTGTTGTATATGTGAAATGATCGTAGACGAAAAGAGTATTTCAACTCATATATGAAAGCATATAACCGGTTTTTCGTTGATAATTTTTAATAATTTTTTTTATCCATGTTCACATCATCTTTTAAATAAAGGATCAATCCAAAATCTCTTTTTTTATATTTTCTTTTTAAATTTGTACATTAATGCACAAATGCTATTAGTCTATTTTGTCGTAGTTTCACTTTATTTTTGTTATGCATATCAACTTGACAGATATCCAATACTGTTTTTGATATGACATTTTATATAATAATTAATACTTTATATAATAATTAATATAATTATCGTCAAAAATTTATCTATTCCATTTATATGAGCGACATTCAAGTCCAAGACACAATGCGAGGGAATAGAAATAACGTGATTTTAACCTAATTAGAACTGTGTATTCCGATATATCCGATTTCTGATAGGTTGAAATCGCGTTATTCCTATCGCTATCGCTATTCTTTCGCAATGTGTGTCTTGGGCTTGAAGGTTAGCATACAAAATCACGTGATTTGTCGCTAAATATGAGCGACCAACCACATGAACACATACCTTAAGAAATCAGCTGATCCTGTAGTTTCCATTTGCTAATAACGGAACACAGCTGTGTTAGTTACACCGTTACCAACCTTGTAACTAAAAAGAATATTTTCGACATAGCTATCGGAATTCGGATCCACTATGATCTTGGTCTAGGGTGAAGATGTAGCTATACGTTGGTGACTCTGCTATGGACGTAACCAATTTGCCGAACCGGCTTTCAATTTGAACGTTAATGCACCGCCGGTCAGCAAACGTTAGTAATTCTGGTATTGTAAGCAGAACTGTGTTTATGTGTGTTCACTCACTCGTATGTAGCAACATTATTACGTGTTGTGAGAATCGATATTACATCTGTTGACATTTGTATCGATCCAAAATAACAGTGACTATCTGCGCGTAATAGGAAATTTTAGATAATTGAATCAATAGCAATTTGACATGAGGACAGAGTCCTATAATCTGTGACTGTTTATTTATTTCTGAAAATCATGAATGTAGTGACGTGTGTATCACACGTAACAGTATTGAGTAACGTAATATTCATTTTATCCTTATTTAATCTGACTCATTCTGTTTTCACTTGTTTATACAGATGATGTAATCTCCTACATAGACGCTTCCAAATATCATATGTTGTCATTATGTGAAAAGAGCAGACACGGGAGCAAGTCGATTAATAACAGAATAGCAGTTGCTCTGCAATTTTAAGTACTTCAAAGATAAGTAAACTACGGACAATTGAATATTTGATTTCCGAGGGTGTCGTTTGTCTTGCAGATGCTGGCTAGTAAGCCAGTCTTTGTTTTACACAATGACCGCTAGCGATATACAAGGTTCTCTAAAGGAAGCTCTGTATGAAACATTAACTGGAATTTTGTCGCCACATCATGAAACTCGCAAGGCAGCAGAACAAAGAATTCAAGTTTTGGAGGTGACTGAGGAGTTTGGTATACATCTGACAGAATTTGTCATTGATCCCAACAGTCATTTGCCAATCAGGCAGTTAGCTTCTGTCTTGTTGAAACAGTATGTTGAGACGCACTGGTGCTCATTGGCTGAGAAATTCCGCTCACCAGAACTTGATAATGCTATTAAAGAAAAGATTAAAAAGTTACTTCCCTTGGGACTTCGAGAATCTATTAGTAAGGTAATTTATTCTAAGAATTAATTAAAAATAATGTTTTATATAGGATGAATCAATTAAAATGTTATAGATTTATTTCTTAAAAACAAAGCTTTTTAGAGAATTTATGTTTCATACAAAAGTTTAGTTTGGAAGAGGACATAAGATCATGCCATTGGTTTGACCTTGGGGGAATTGTTTGAAAATCATATAAAGCATTATAAATTTTTTAAATGGAACCTCGTATTTCATTGCATATTTTTGTAATTTTTCTTGAAAGCTTTTCAAAATACTATAATAAAATATTTTTTAAATATTTTTCGAATTTTAATACAAGGTAGTCTACAATAGAAATTATAATGATCGTAAAGTCTTAAGTTGTAGTGGTTGTAGGATCTTAAGTCGTAAAAAATTGACCAATCATAGTCGATTATCATATTGGACTGTGATTGGTTAATTTTCTATGACTTAAGAGTCTATGACCATCATGACTTCTATTGTAGATCCTGTATAGATAATTTAAGAAATTGATTTAAGAAATTGATGATTTACATGATCTTCAAACAACTCCATAAGGTTAAACTAATGACATCGTCTTATATTCTTCAACTCAACAACTTTTGTATGAAATATTTTTCTCTAAATTGTTTTATTTCCGAGATATAAATTTATAACACATTAAAGCCTACTCTACAATGTGCTCTTTGTTTCCTATCTCTTGCTTTTTATCTCTTGTTTTTTTCTTCTTTACAATCGTTTTATCGATAATTACATTTCTTGTTACATGTTTCCTGCTTTCTTCAAAGTTCATTAACTTTTATCTTGGGCGACATAAAACAAAAACTGGATAAGAAGCAAAAAGACAAGAAATAGCAAAAATAGCAAAAAGCAGAAAACAAAAAACAAAAAGCACATTGTAGAATAGGCTTAACTGATTCACCCTGTATAATTCTATTTGTATATTTAGTGATAAAATATTTCGTTTTACATTTGACTTGCAAGATGTCAGACAAAGCTCTATTTTAGGTACGAACTGCAGTAGCCTATGCAATATCTGGTATAGCACATTGGGATTGGCCTGAGAATTGGCCTGGATTGTTTGATGTACTTGTTAGCTGTTTAAGAGAAGAGAGCGAATATGCTGTTCATGGAGCAATGAGAGTGTTAACGGAATTTAGTCGAGATCTGACAGATGCTCAATTGCCTAATGTAGGACCCATTATTCTTCAAGAGATGTACAGGATATTTCAAAATGAAAATGTAATTTTAATAGAAGATCAAAACGTCTTCTACATATTTTTCTTATACATTTTATTGTATTTCTAACTTTATATTTCTTGCAGCAGTATTCGATTAGAACACGGGGACGTGCAATTGAGATCTTCATAACGATTACAACTTTGGTTGCTCACACGGGAGCATATGAGAAGGGATTTATAGAGCAGTATCTGCAGCCAATCATTCCTATGTTCTGTGAAAAGTTTGTTGAGTGCCTCAGAGTGCCTAATGATCAAACCGATGATTGTGGATTCAAAACAGATATTATTAAAGCTATAAATTGTCTTGTTATGAAATTGCCTAAATATATATCGGAGCTTTTACCTCAAATGCTGCCACCCATATGGGAAACTTTATGTCAAAGTGCAAAAACTTATCAAGAAATAACAGTCAATGCTGATAAAAATATTAATGATAAAGAAATTGATTCTGATGGTATATATTATTTTCTTGTAATAAATATAATCAATAATCACTATTTTCTTTACAAGTATATGTGTACATATTTTCCAGGCGAAGTAATTAATTCCAACAGTTTGATTATTGCGATTTTCGAGTTCGTTCAAACTATTGTGGATCGTAAGAGATTTACGAATCTGTTGGATAATATGCTACCAGAAATCATGTATTATCTAATAATATTTATGCAAATAACGGTCGACCAGATCCAGCAATGGACAACCAATCCGAATCAATTTGTTGAGGAGGACGAGTGCACTTTTGATTATAATGTCCGGATCTCGGCTCAAGAATTTTTAACAGTGAGTACACTTTGATATATTGCCACAGATCTGGAAACCAGCAAAAATCATGGAAAGTAAATTGATCAGAGAAAACTCATGAAAAGTCATGGAAAAATATAAAAGAGCCAGGAATTTTAAACTTTGCTCACAATTTTCTTAAATTCTTAGATGCTCTTATTTTTAAAAGTATGACTTGTTATATTTAATATAAATATTCAAAACATTTAAAAATTGTATATTTTATAAATAATTTTTTTACTACAAGAGGACGCTTTTGAGGTGTTCTTGTTAAAGCTCTAGATATACCAAAGTAACGCAATCCTTTGAGCTGAATTGTCAATAACTTTCCTATTGGGTATTTTGATCGCCATTTTTAACTTGATGGATGTAGCGCTTTATTAGAAATTTTTTTAATATGATATGGTTATTAGGTCAAAAATGGAAAATCTTTGCATTACTTTGATATATTTAGAGCTTTGGTTCGTGCGTTTCTTTTGCAACGCCGTTTTTTCCATAAGAACTAGAAGTTTATTAGCTAATATTCCTTGCTGCGTAGCAAACATAAACGTTTCCGCGTATTGTGTGCAGAAAATATTTTTTTCTCACTACTGCATTTAGATTATTAACTTATTTTCATCATCAGTAACATTAAATTGCTTTAACCATAAAATTAAGTATTAATGGACTTTCAAAATTCAATCAATAACTAATACATAAGAGCAAATGATAACTACAGTAATTAATCAGTGTGTTATAATTATAGAATTAAAATATATTTAAGCAATTTCATTATATATATGACGCAATATTCGATCCGGCTAATTTACATTTTAGTAAATAATAGGAATAAGTTATTTTTTTTTAAACTAAATTAAGTTAATGACTTATAAAATTAAGTTGTAGTTAAGTTGAATGAACAAAAAATTCATTTGGTTAAAGTCATATTAAGATTAAATTTATTCAAGTTAAATTTACTCGAGTTAAATAAAAAGTTAATTTTGTAAAACATCATTTTTAAATCAGAATATCTTAGTTTTCTTTTAAATCAAATTACTTTAAATAACAAAACAATTGCAATATAAATTATCAGATAAATTTAATATTTCAAAATAATAGGAATAAATCGGGCAACTGAAAGTCAAGCGCGGTAATTGAAGCGCAATTTTTTTATTATATTCTTAACAATAAGCTGATATATCAAACGTTTTGACTTCATTTTGAGCCATCTTTGGTGAAAATGTAAAAATTGTTTTTCAAGCTCCATGTGGGAAAAAATGAGTGTATCGCTCACACCGGTCAAACCAAGATGGTCTAGATTCTGCCAAAGAGAGTCGAGAATTACAATAAAGACATAGTTATATAGAAATTAATTATATACGAGGCATATTCGGAAAGTAAGGTTAGGTTACAACATTTTATGAAAATCGAAAAATGAATATTTATTAATAAAACTTATATGACATATTACACAAATAAAGCACTATTTTTCCACCATCGCCATTCAATTCTTTTGGTGAGTCGTAGTCATCAACTATTCCTTTGTCACGTTTCTGCCGCCATCTTCCTTGATCACACTCGGCATTCTTCATCTCTTTGTCAGTGGAAAAATGTTTCCCATGTGTTCTTTCAACATGGTGAAAAGAAAAAAATTGCACCAAATGCTTGGAATTGAATGGCGATACGAGAATAAATAGTGCTTTACTTGTGTAATATGTAATATAAGTTTATTAATAAATATTCATTTTTCGATTTTCGTAAAATTTTGTAACCTTACTTTCCGAATATGTCTCGTAATTGTATAGCGATTAAAATGATTAGTTGGATAAACCATGTTGATTGTATGAAAATCACACTTTGACTTTTAATTAGCTAAAATAATTAAACTCAGCATATTTTATTTTAATAATATCCAATGGATGTCATTTTGAGATATGATAATCCTGAAATATCCCTGGATGTTCTCAGTTATCCAACGGACATTCAGGGAATGGACAAGGATCTATATGTGTCTATATGTGTGAAATCCTACCGATGACACCCAGAGGAACTGCATGAGCTATCGCAACCAATAAACAAAAATAAATTAAAATTTTTAATCCATCTAAATCCATACTTTAATGAAAATGGATTCAATTCATGAAATGGATTCCCTGAAAATGAATGCATTTCTATTTGGCACTGGTTCAATATTCGAAAAAAAATTATTTATATTTAAGATTTGCAAATTTTATTTTTTTTTTAAACAGAAGTTTTATATGAGATGTTTATAGCGAATTACCTGAAATTAACTGTTTAAATTAGTTTTGAAAGAC
>Ga0157364_1008266_pt1 | contig 10785 bp, 6 predicted proteins | sample AttsexASBM2_FD_111476 | JGI IMG/M metagenome (GOLD analysis project Ga0157364, IMG submission 111476) | Fungus gardens microbial communities from leaf cutter ant in Ribeirão Preto, State of São Paulo, Brazil - Atta sexdens ASBM2 | ecosystem: Host-associated > Fungi > Mycelium > Unclassified ... | reverse complement strand
TAGGGCAGGAGGCACAGTAGACACATTGTTGTAGCACAGACCACTTGTAAATTATATAAATAGGGTAGCAATGCAGTGAGGGCTCCTTGTCGAGTTCTCTTGTAATCCCCACTACTAGATAGCCAGGTAAGAGCTTTGCTGAAGTAAGCAAACTACAGGGTCATTATGACTAGTGGTTACTACAACACATGGTATACAATGGCTGTTTATAATAGCTACAACATAACTACTTATATAAGGACTAACAAAAAGGAGATAAAAAGAAAAAGAAAAGAAAAGAACAAAAGAAAAGAAAAACTAAATAGAAAATGAGCAGAAGAAACTGCTTCATTAAGTAATATCTTCATGAAAAGAGACAGTATCTGGATTGAATTTAAGAAAGGCCAATAAATGACTCAATATAGTTCTCAGAGGATTCCAATATTTATTATATCTTCTGCATTCATGAAGGATATTGCCTAAGGTTTTTTCTAAAAGAGAGCTTTAGTTGTTTGTACAAGGTATATTTAATTGAAACAAGGTAACATATTCTCTTATAGGAGTATGGTTTGTAATGGCTCTGGTGGCTTTTGCACATAACAAATTTGAGTGATCAAATTGATTGATCCATGAATGCTCTTTAGTATACAAAGGTTCAATTATGTGAAGTTTATCATCTAAAAGATCAAGGAAGTGATTTCTCTTGAGATCTGAAGCTTGGAATATCATTTGCCAGTTTTTAATGATGTTGTCACATTCTTCTTTCTTATTGAAATCCCATAACACTTTACAAGGAAATATAGGAGAGAGATTGAATTTCTTTGTGTCTTTGTCAACCAACACATGATGAGACTATCTTGTATTACTTAGACAGTTTCAGAAGTTGATAGAGTTTATTGAGTGTTTACTGAAGAACATTCTAAGATCCTTCACTATGGCTATTGATTGTAATTGATAGGGGTGAATCATAGAGTCAAAGATACATTACGCTGAATGAATAATGTTAGTAATGACAATGATATGAATAACTTTCAGAATTTGAATAGCTTAGTTAATTCCATATCTGATAGTGAATAGTTTAGTCTCAGTCAAAGTAATATTGATGGCATGATGGATTTTTTTCTTGACATTATTGGAGTAAGAATAGATATGTGAAATGGATGTAACAACATTATTTCTGATACTAGCATCAGAAACAACAACAGAATTGGGATCTAATAAAGTATTTGAGAAAATATTGTTGAGTTTACAAAGATGAGTAGCCTTGCTTTCTTTATCTTTGTAGTTTGCTTTATGGAAAGAAAATCAACTAGAAAAATTGTTAATTAATCTAAAACTAGGAAAAAATTCAATATTAAGAGATTCAAAAGAGGAAAAAATTCCATTGAGATGATTGTTAGTGTCTACAATGGAATTCTTAATTTTTAGTCACTGCTTGGTAGTCATGTTTTCCAAAAAGAGACGATGTAGATGAAAGTTGTTAGTATGTCTACTTTCTAATAAAGTATTGATCATATAATTTGATAGTAAAGTTGAGGTTCTGATTTGATGTCTACTGCTGAGTTTCTGGAGATATAAATGGATAGGAATCAGACTAGTAATAGCCGCAACTCCCTATATAGACGAAATGCAAAAAGCACTAGTAATCTAAATAGCAGCTCTTCACTGTATTCTCCTAAGTTTCTTGAGAAAATACAAAAGAGGAGCTTTATTGAAGAACTATAGGGAGAAACTATAGAGCACAATAGGAAAAATACATATCCTATATAAAAGTTGCTTTTGATGAAAAAGTAGCTCTCTTGTTGAATTTTCTAGCATTTTTATATATTTGACTGTCAACAATACTTTGTTAGAATAAAAGTTGATATATTGCCAAAAAGATAGCTTCCTGTCAAAGATGAAGCTAAGGTATTTCTAGGTATCTTTTGAACATAGAATGGGACCTCCTAATAGGCTGAGATTGAGAAGAGGAGGATTGAAGATTCTATGAGATCTAGAAAAGTAAAAAATCTCAGATTTTCCATGTTCAATAACAAGACCAAACTGATTAAGAAGGAACAAAATAATGTTGTAGCTACAATAAAGAAGAGCATTTGTTTTTTCAAAAGATTTTTCTTGTGAAATAAGAAGTCTATTGTCTACAAAAGAAAGAAATAAGATAGAAATATTGAGATTTTTTGATCTTTCTTCAAAAATGTAAAAAATAGATGAAATGTAGAGAGCTGAAAGAATAGAAGAGAGAGAAGAACCTTGTCCTACACCTACATCTATGTTGAAGAAAGGGAAAACAAAATTGTTCTATAGATATTGAGTTTTTCTATTAATTAAATAATTAGAAAAAAAGAGGAAATTATTAGATCAAAACCAGCTTTGTCTAGGGTAAGGGAAAGAAGCTGATGGTTGAGCAATGGAAAAAACTGAGCTATGTTGAAGGCCAAAGTACTCATTTGAAGATTTTGAACCCATCTCAGATGAATGACATATATAAGAAATACTCCTACATCAGTAGTCAAACATTGTTTTAAACCTCCTAGTTGATTAGAATGTATGAAATTCATTGAGATCAACTAAAACTAAAGTCTTTCACAAATAACCTTTTTGATAAGTTTTCTCAAAATATTTTTGGAGAATCATAAGCTATTTTATTAGGCTTGGGGATGATAATGAATAAAGACACTTTGAAATGAGATGGCTAGTGACCTATGTTGATGCACACATTAGCAATGTTAATGATATTGAGAAGACATTTCTTATCTTTAATGACAACTTTAAGATGTTTTCATGAAATACGATCTAGCCCTAAAGTAAACTAATTGTTGTATTTAGTGATAGTGTTCCTGAATTCTTCTCTAGAGAAGAGCAGCCATTCCATAGTCTGTTTTGGTGGAATCTCATTCAAAAGGCTGGAGTTGATTCAATGATTCTGTGCTAAATTAAATATTTGATATAATACTTGCCAAAGATTGTTGATTTCAATACAGAGTTGACCATTATATTGCAGTGCTTTAATAGCTAGCAATTTGCACTTTTTGACCCAGTTTATGAGGTCCTATTGTCTACAATTTTTCAAGGCAATTTCTTATATTTATCATCGAAAAATAAGTATTTTGTCTTCTTGATGACTTCTTTGAAAATCTTTTAATCTTCAATTGTCTTAGAGAATCTGTAATTAGACAGTTTGACCTGACACTTTTCATTCCACCATGCTTTGGAATGTTTAGTAATATTGACACATCATGAATATTTATACCAAGTAGATTTAGATATTCTTGCATATTCTTGAACAATAAGTTCAAGAGATCTTTTATCTGGTATATTTGAGATGTCAATATTTCCTATCATTTTGGTGAGATCAAAGATGAAGTTTTCTTCCTCTTTGCTATTATTGATAATAGTTTGTTGTTTATTTTAAATAAATTCTTCTATCACAAAATAAGCTGCTTACTGATTGTGATACTTGAACTTAGATAACTTGATAGTGATTCAGATGTTTAGTATAAGAAGATAGTGATGATAGATGATGAGTAGTATCAATAAGAATAATTGATGATTATTGATAAAAACTGATGTTGTTAAGTTTGAGGTCTAATCTTCAGATACAAAAGTATTTATACAAAATAGTAATAGTCTGTACATAAGCTGTTTCTATTACATGATTAAAACTTGTACCTGGTGGGGCTATCATCTGTCATAGCAGATATCAGGCTAATTTTAGAAGATAACTAATTATATCACTATATTGATATGCTTGTGTCTTTATAAATACTAATCTTCATATGATATATGATATATCATTAGAAACAGTTTGATGAATACTTTCCAATGCAAGTTTAATCATGCAAATCTATCTAGTTATTCATGAGATATTAGCCAACAAAGCTTATACAGTTACTGATAGCCCAATATCTCAGTTGTTTGTTGTTGCTTTTATACATGTTATATATGCAGATAGCCCTTATTTAGGGATTTCCAGCACAACTTAGTTTGTGAGAATCAGTCTACTAGTTATAAAAATACAAGCTAAATGAAGTTTATGACATCTTTCATGATAGAAATGTTGATGGTTAAAGGAATGTGATTTGAGTGATGACAGAGTTCAGGTAAGATGTAGTGGTTGTCAATTTCAATTGAATTTGGGCAAAGAAATAGTAGATCAATAACTAAGTCAATGTTATTAAGATTGTTAACATATCAAGTTGGAATCTATTGAATAGAGTATGATAGTTTAAGATCAAACTAATATTAAAGTCTCCAGCCATAATAAGATCATTACAAAGATTAGCTTCAGTATCCTTAAGATACTTTAAAGCTATCTGATGTTCATTGGAGTAAACATTGATCATGAAGAAAATACAACTATTGTTAAAGAAGGAAAAGTAATTAATGTCTCTGTGATTAATACTCTATTAATGTTAGTGATATGTTTGTCAGACAAGGTCATGAATTTTGAAATATTATTAGAACTCATTATCAGAGTTGAAAATAGTAGACTCTATTTATTTTCAATTTCTTTCTTACTTTTATTTTGGGAGCCAGAGTTAGAGTTTGGCATAACTTGGTATCACATACTGTCATAAGTCACACTATCAATTACATATTACGATAGAAGATGGTAGAAGGTTCTGGAAAGATGATATTATACAGCATATTATACACATGGTTATTTAGAGTAGTGTTATAAGACAAGTGTGTGGACAGACTTCAGGTAGGGTTAGGGTTAGGACAGAAATAAGACAGTAGTATTATTATTAGTCTACAATGGGAAAAGGGCATGTGACCTGGAAGTCATGTGAGATGATGTCATAGGCCTAGAGCAGTCTAGAAGGGTCTATAGGTCTAAAAGGGTCTATAGGTCTAGAAGGGTCTACAAGGCTAGAAGAGTCTAGACAATGATGTCAGGGAGCATGTACACCACATTGCTACTACATGTAGGACACATGGACGTTAGGGCAGGATGCACAGTCTTGCACAGTCACTGTGGAGTAGACATGAGGCAGACATATTGTTGTAGCACGGACCACTTGTAACTTATATAAATAGGGTAGCAATGCAGCGAGGGCTCCTTATTGAGTTCTCTTGTAATCCCCACTACTAGATAGCCTACTGAGAGCTTTGCTGAAGTCAGCATATCACAAGTGCCATTTCAGCGAGTGGTTGCTACAACAAGTAGGCTAAAGTAGTAGAGCATAGACTAGTAGTCTTAGGTTTATATTTCTTTTCTTTTGAATTTCTTTTTCTTTTTCTTTTTATTGACAATGAAGAGGCACATGACTGCAGTTACATGTCATATCACATGATGTGAGGTCATAGGCCTAAAGCAGACTAGATGGATGATGTCAAGGAGTGTGTTAACTGCATAGCTACCTCATGGTATACACATGATGTATTTATGGACAACATATAGACATTAGGGCAGGAGTAATTATTTGTAACACAGACCATGTGTAACTTATATAAATAGAATAGCAATCCAGCAGAGACTTCTTGTCAAGTTCTCTTGTGATCCCCACATCAATATTCATCTTTGAGATTTATCATTTGTGTTTCTATTGATCTTTGTGACTAGTAGTTGCTACAACATAAGTGATTCTATTTTGCTCTCAAGCTAGACCATCTCCTTTCTTTAACTCTTGTCCTATTTCATGCTCCTTTGTGTTATTTCTTCATATCTCCTTCAGTAGATCTGAGTGTTACGATTCAAAGATCTTAGAGTAGATCAATAAATAGAATCTTGTATTGGGTTAACACAAGAGAACTCGATAGAGAACTCTATACAAGATAATTTACCTTATATACTAAAACCTTATGGTCTGTGCTAACTACTTCTAGCCTACCCTAAACAGCCATGTGTTCGCCTTAAGGTCAACATATGTTATACATGTTATATAATGTTATCCTTTCAGAACCTTCTACATTCTTCTATGTGTTTCATGACTTGTGACTGTGACTGATTGTGTGATAGTGTGATCTTGTCACTCTAACCCTAACCATAGTTCTAAAAATAGAATAAGGAAAATAAATCAAAATGAAAATGAAAATAATTAGAGTCCACTGCTTTCAGCTTGTTTCTTCTTAACATTGTTATCTTTGCTGTTGTTCTTCTTGTCCACAATTCTTCTTTGAGTATCTGAACATCCTTGTTGTCCTCTCTTGTATCTACTTGGTCTTTTCTTGATAGAATATCTGCCTTTGTATTTGTCTTTCCAGGTATATACTATAAAGTAAAATCATAATCTTATAATTTTAGATATCACCTGGCTTATCATTTGTTTAACTTGTGGGGTTCTCTGAAATATTTCAGATTTTTGTGGTTCATCTAAATTTCAAATGTTTCTGCTATATCCAACAGATATTATCACTATTTAGATAAGGCTTCCACAATTGCTAGTAATTTCTTGTCATAGATTTCATAATTTCTCTCCGCTGGTTGCATCGTCCTGGATAAGAATGCTATTGGTTTCCATTTTCCTTCTTGTTTTTGAGATAGTACTCCTCCAATAGCATGTCCTGAACCATCCATTTCTATCCTGAATTTTCCTTCTCTCTTCAGAAGGGAGAGTACCAGTTGACTTGTTATTTTCTCCTTTAGCTTTTCAAAAGCCTTCTGATATTCTTCATTCCATGTCCATTCTTCTTTTCCTTTCAACTCATTTAATAGTTTTGCCGTGTGACTGAAATTTTGAATAAATCTTCTGTAGAAGTTCACAAATCCTAAGAAGCTTTCTACATCCTTGACTTTCATCCGTGTTTTCCATTCCTTGATGGCCTTGATTTTTTCTTGTTCCATCTTGACTTGTCCTTTTCCAACAACTACTCCTAGTATTGGAATTTTCTCCATGTTGAAGTCGTATTTTGATTTTTTAAAACACAAATTGTGTTTTTCTGCAATCTTCAAAAACCTAGTTATTCATTCCTCAAGTTCCTTCATTGTTTTGGCTGGTATAATGAAATTGTCCATGTAATTTGCCAACACTCCTTCATGGAGTAACTCTTGGAAAATGCTGTTCATCATTTTTTGGAATGTTCCTAACGAGTTACATAGTCTGAAATACATCACTTGTGGTTCAAATAACCCCTTGTTTGTTAGGAAAGCTGCTTTCCATTCGTTGCCTTCTTTAATCTGAATGTTATTGTAACCCCAGATAAGATATTGAAGTATTTGGCCTCTTTCAACTTGTCAATTACTTCTCCAATTAGAGGTAGTGGCGTCTTGTCCTTTATCATAACTTGGTTTAGCTTCCTATAGTCTTGAACCAACTGTAATGAACCACCTTTCTTAGGAATATAAAAGCATGGTGCTGCATATCTTAACTTTGATTTCACAATTAAACCAGCTTTTAGTTGTTCGTCCAACCATTGGTTTAATGCTTCTTCTTCCTTTATTGTCATTGCATAGGTTTTTGTGTTCAGTTCCCTTAGTGCTTCTTCCATAAGATTTATTTTATGGTCCCATTCTTGTCGTTCTAGTAGTTTCTCAAATTTATTTTTGTTAAATAGATGAGTGAATGGGCGAATGTACTCTGGTAAGTTCTCTAGATTTGTTGCATCAGGTTCTTTTCCTATTTTGCTGTTATCCTGTCTCTTGTTTTCCATTGCCTATATCCTTTTGGTTTTGAACTCAATATCTCAATGTTTTATCTTGCAGCTTTCTGGACACCTTGTAAACTATATTGTTTTATTTTTCCAGTTAACTTCTGGGTTATTATCAGGCGTGGTTCACACCAGGGTGGAAGTCCACGGAATGGACTTGGAGATGAGCAGACTTGTGGAACAACCTTGGCTTCAGCTTATGTGCTATGCTGTCTGTCTGCTGTGTGGTCGCAACTTCAGATGAAGAAAGTCTGAGTGTAAGTGAGTACTGATTGGTGTGTCACCATTGAACACCAGAGATCAAGTTCAATAAGAGATTATCTTCATTGATTATCAGACTAGCAAATTACAGTATAACTACTAGTCTTATATATGAACGGAAAGTATAGGAGATGTTCAGGGTTTCATTGGTAAAACTCTTATTACTCCGAGTGGAGGTTTCAGTGTTGAGACACTGACAGGAGTAACTCCGTCATGGAAGACTGAGTTGAATAGGAGTATTCCCACCATGGAAGATGGAATACTCAGAGGGTTGCAGCACTGCCATAAGATATGTTATGAGAAAGGTGGCTGCCGTGGAAGGTGGGCTTGTATGTTTTGGAGGTGGCACCACCGCGGAGATGTAGTTTCCGGACAAGTGAACTTGCATATGACAGTATTCCTCCCTTAGGACTAAGCCTTCGAAGTCCTATTGGGTTTATCCAAGAATCCTGTGATGGTACCTAGGTCAATAATATATAAACAGAAAAGGAAGATTTTTGCTCTTGTTTCTATATCATTATGTCTTCCCCCACCCCCTCCAACATTTCACAAAACAACGCCAAAATCCTTGAAAAATAGCGGCAAGAGATGCAGCAGAGGCACAAGGAGGAGCAGCGGCTCCTAGCCCAACTGAAAGAAGCGGTGAAGTTACGTCAGGCTGAGCATGTGGAGAAGAAGGCTAGGAGTGAAGTGGAGAAGAAGGCCCAGGAGGAAGCTGAGAGGTAGAGAGAAGCAGAGGAGGAGGAGAGGAAGAGGAGGACAGTGGAGTACCTCCAATGGCTCCGAGACAAAGTGCTAAAGGAAGAGGCCACCCTATTGGAGGGGACTAAAGGATCCCAGGTTGCAGGGTCCAAGTGCAAGGAGGTTGCTACCAAAGACAAGGAGGGGCAATGGCTCTCCAAGAAGGCTAGGGGGAAGCAGCTGGGAAAGTACCACAGGGGTGCCACAATCAAGATGAGGGTGCTAACCCCTGTGAGAGGTGTGTGAGTGCTGGGCAAGATTGCCTGGTGCACCCCTCAAGGTGAGTACTTTTTATTATACTTATTATTATTATTATTTATAATTTCCTTCTTCATAGCCGATCCCTCACATGTGCTGGGTGTATTGCTCTCAAGCAACGGTGTGTACCCCACTACCACAACACCCTGGCCATGATCCCCACTTATGGCGGGGTCCTGAGTGCCATTGAAAAGGCACTCCAGAAGCTTGTGAAAGAGTACTGAGGAGTCGGGAAGTTTCTCCAGGACTTGGTGGAGGGCTAGAAGAGGAACACGGCCCAATTGGAGAGAATTGGGGCCACGATAGAGCAGAGATGGGGTTCAGAAGGAGCAGTTGGAAAGGAGGAGAGTGGGAATGACGCAAAGAGGTCTGAGGATGGCCCCAGAGAAAGTCAGGAGAAGGGGACTCCGTTGTCTGCCTCCTGTTAGTATACTGGTTTTGTTTTTTTTTTACTTAATAGAATTTTTTATTTGTCTGTGAATTAAATGTGTGAGTAAGGAAATCAAGAATTAAAATGAAGAAAAGTTTGAAGTTTTTGAAAGAAACCCCGAAAAGTATGCAGAAGCTGAGGGTTAATAAAAATAAGCAGACAGAATATACTAAGAAATTAATGAAGGGAAATCCCCATTGGAAATGTGTGGAGACAGAGGACAACTGCAACAGCATGTTCAGGACAATGGGAGAAGACTGGGCTTGGCAGGATATGTGATGTGGAAATCAGATACCAAGTCAGTGGCATAAATGAGTTCGGATGCAGAAATTCATTTGGATTCATCTCCAGTGTCTTCATACCCTAACCAGATCATCTTGTACAGGAGTTTACATGCCCATCAGCAATCAATTTTAGAATCCACTATTTGAGAAATTTCATATTCAGGTTCTCCATCAATTATGACTGGAGCGGGGCTCGCTATATTCTCTTGGAGAAGGTGTTGGATGTGGCAGGTTCAAGCATGGACACATGGAAGACTGGATGAACAGAGTGCATGGACTCTGGAAGACAGAGAGTGAATGATAGAGTACCAGGCTGGGCAATGATTTCATAGGGTCCGAGATATTTTTCAGAAAGTTTCTTTGAAGGATGAGTGGTTCGGAAGAACTTGGCTTTGATAAAGACTTTGTTACCTACTTTGAAATCAGGAGCGGGGGAACGTTGCACATCAGTGGATTTCTGGTAGCACTGTTGGGCTGTGGAGATTTCAGCTTTGAGGGTATTCTGTAATTCATTGAGATCTATGGCAAAGTCGCGGGCTCGGGAGGAAGCAATATTGCGTTTAGGGTGAACAGTGATGTTCAGATGATATCCCTTATTAGCGAAAAATAGAGAAACACTGGTAGTAGCACTCGGAGCATTATTGTAGACAAACTCTACAAGAGGTAGGAGCTCAGACCAGTTGTCTTGCTGGTAGTTACAATATACACAGAGGTATTGCTCGAGAGTCTGATTCATACGTTCGGTTTGTCCATCACCTTCGGGATGGTAACCTGAAGTGAAGTGAAGCCACATATCGAGAGCAGTGCCTAAAGATTGAAAGAAGTTTGACACAAACTCTGAGCCTCTGTTGGAGGTGACATGAGAAGGAACGCTATGTTTGGAAAACACATGAAGAACAAATAGACATGCTAAGTCCACAGATGTGATGGTATCATGGGCAGGGATAAAGATTGCCTGCTTGGTGAGCTGGTCGACTATGACCAAGATAGTGTCAAACCCAGAGGATGACGGAAGTTTCTCAATGAAATCCATAGAAATGGATTTCCATGGTTGTTCAGGGATAGGGAGTTGTTTGAGAGATCCATAGGGCTTGTGACATTGTGGCTTGGATTGCATACATGTTACGACTTAGGCCCTTAGAGCTGGACAAAAGAGGAACCTTGTATAGGGTTACACAAGAGAACTCGATAGAGAGCTCTGTACAGCATAGTCTACCTTATATACCTAGGACCCATGGTCCG
>Ga0157364_1008265_pt1 | contig 10785 bp, 13 predicted proteins | sample AttsexASBM2_FD_111476 | JGI IMG/M metagenome (GOLD analysis project Ga0157364, IMG submission 111476) | Fungus gardens microbial communities from leaf cutter ant in Ribeirão Preto, State of São Paulo, Brazil - Atta sexdens ASBM2 | ecosystem: Host-associated > Fungi > Mycelium > Unclassified ... | reverse complement strand
GAAATTCACAAGAGAACTCAACAAGGAGTCTCTGCTTAATTAGTGTCCTATTTATACAAATGTGTCCTGGTCTGTGCTACCACTATCTAAGCCTGCCCTATAGTCCATGCTTCATCCTCATGTTTGCCTCACTCCTTACTCAAGGCCACCATGTGTACTCCAGGTGCCCTGATGTCATCTTCCAGACCCTTCTCCTATGTTCTAGGCCTATGACATCACATCATGTGACTTGTCATGTGACTTCCTTGTCATGTGCCTTCTTCATCGTCTCTCCAGGAAAATAAAATAAAGAAAAAGAAAAGTAAAATCAGAAAAACTAAAAGAAAAGAAAATAAAAAATTGTTAGTGTTCAATGTCCCATAACACCGCATTCCTACTAGATATTCAGACATGGCTGGTGATTTAAACTCAGTCATTGACCTTATGTTCTTATGAAGTGGTTTGACTGAGCTCAATAACCATTCCATACATCCTGACTAGCGACTCTCCTCAGACCACGCTTGTCAAGATTGTTGACGATGGACTTTATTTTTCTTCTTGCATTTTATTTTATTTTATTTTATTTCTCTTTTCATTTTTCATTTATTTTATTTTCTATTTTTAGAACAAACTTGGGTTAGGGTTGACCGGTCACACCGTCACATCAGTCACAACCTGATGGTGAAGTCACAAGACTGATCACGAGACATAGGGGAAAGAAGTAGAAGGTTCTGGAATAAAGTGACGTCATACAACATGGACAACACATGTTGGCCTCATGTCATACACATGGTCTTTAGGGTAGGGTGCACAGTAGTAAGCATGGACCATGAGTAATAGTATATAAGGTAGACTACTTTGTACTAGGAACTCTATCGAGTTCTCTTGTGTTACTCAATACAAGAGTTGTTCTATTGCTTAACTTTTTGAGCTTTAGATCATAACAACGCTCCTCTTACTGTGTCAATCCCCATCACAGAAGAAAACATCATTTCATCAAAGTTCTCCATTGCAAAAAATAGTAAGGAGGAAGTGAGTTTTATCAAGGATGTCTCATATGCTATCAAGAACATTGATACCTCTGACTTATCTGATTCTTACCTACTTGAAGGCATTACCAACACTCTTGCATCCAAAATCAAAAATGCACGGAGAGCGAATTCAAAACAAGTTAAGATCACAAGACACTCCAAGAGTTGGTGGAATGAGGAGTGCAGTCTTGCATTGAGCAACTTTAGGATGACAAGAAGTCTTGAAAGTTGGAAAATATTCAAGAACAAAGTCAAGACTACTATCAAAATTCAAGAAATCGCTAACAAAAAATGAGAACCTTGAGAGCTCATGAACTGGGTCAATAAACACAAATTGCCTGCCATCGAAGCCATCAAGTATAATGATCAACAATGCCTTGACATCAACAACTTGTGGAATACCCTTCATTCCACATTCAATACTGTCAAGTTCACAAACAGTGGACTTAGTTTCTCTTTATTTCATTTTCCATTTTCTTTTTCTTTTCATTTTATTTTCTTATTTTTTTATCTTTAGAACATAGGGTTAGGGTTAGGTCACAAGACACAGAGAACGAAGTAGAAGGATCTAGAACAAATGACATCATTTAACATGGATACTGTTATAACTCGGAAAGTATGGACAGACATTTAGGGTTAGGGTTAGGACCTATAGTTAATTATTAGTCTACAGCTAGAGAGAGATATGAGCACGTAATCTGGAAGTCATATGATATAGGCTAGAGTAGTCTAGAGCAGTCTGGAAGGACTTAGGGTCTAGAAGGATCGGGAAGAGTCTAGAGTAGGAGTTAGGGTTAGAGATGACGTCAAGGGACAATGGTTTCTCATGGTGTACATATGGTGCACACATGTACAGCAGAGATTAAGAAGTATGACGTCAGGGCACATGCATACAGCATGGTGGCCTTATGGTGGATGAGTAATAGGACATGAGGATGATGTATGGACTTTAGGGTAGGAGTAGCATAGTCATAGCATGGACCAAGACAATAAGTATATAAGTAGGGATAGATCCTGTAAAGAGTTCTCCATTGAGTTCTCTTATGTAAACCCTATACAAGGTTCTTCTCCCAAACCAACCCTAAGGTTTCTGAGTTGTAACAGATACCACATGTGGACCTCATGTTTTACACATGGTCATTTAGGGTAGGGTGCACTGTAGTGAGCATGGACCATTGGTAGTAGTATAAAAGGTAGACTAGTTTGTAGAAGAGTTCTCTATCGAGTTCTCTTGTGTTATTCAATACAAGGTTATCTCTTAATCCAACTCTAAGGGTTTTGAGTTATAACAAATATGGCTCTCCATCGTCAGGTTGATGTTGAAATTCTTGATGAAATCATTGACAAATCAACCTCCCCTTGGCCCTTGTTTTCAAGAGAAGAATTCAGGATCGCTATAGCCAACTGTAACAATGCATCTGCACCTGGCCCAGACAAGTTGTCATGGAGTCATCTCAAGATCATTCTCAAAAACAATGAATATCTAGATACCATCATTCACATCGCTAATGCCTGTATTGAACTAGGATATTGGCTATCACATTTCAAGAGATCTACAACAATCATCATTCCCAAACTGAACAAGAAATTTTATGACTCACCAAAATCTTTCAGACCCATTATCCTACTCAACACAGTAGGCAAACTTATCAAGAAAGTTATCAGAGAGAGACTCCAGTTTGCCATGGCAGCAAATGACTTCATCTACCTTAGCCAGCTTGGTGGTTTAAAGTTCAAATCCACAATAGATGTGGAAATAGCACTCATGCACATCATTCAAACAGGTTGGGTCAAGAACCTGTCAACAAGTACTCTTGCTTTTGACATTGTGCAGTTCTTCCCTTCACTTAACCATCATCTCTTTACCCTCATCATGAAGAAAGTGGGCTTTGACAACCGTATTGTCTTCTTCTTTTCTCACTATCTTGTGGACAGAAAAACTAATTATTTTTGGAACAATTTCATGTCTCCCATATTCAATGTCAACATAGGAGTGGGCCAGGGTTCTGTGCTCTCACCTATTTTATCTGCCCTTTATCTTTTGCCATTTATCTATATTTTAGAAAAGCACCTAAAAAATCTAAAAATTCCAGTTTCTATTATTTCATTTGTAGATGATGGACTTTTTATCTCACAAAGCAATTTTTTTGACATCTTAAACAGTTGTCTTTTTTGTAGTTATAATGTACTGACTAATTTGCTTGAGAAGTTCGGTCTTGTAGTTAGACACTCCAAAACTGAAAATTTTTATTTTAACAGATCCCAAGGTATCTTCAATCTGCCTCCTCTCAATCTTTCTCCACTAGGAGGATCTATCTTATGACCCAATAACTTGTAGAAATGCCTTGGATTCATATTCAATAGAAAGTTAATGTTCTATCAACATGTCGACTTTTATGCAAACAAATCAATTTCCACTGTCAAATGCATGAAAATCCTCGGTAATTCAAATTGCAGAATCAATCCTCTTCAGGAATGTCTCCTATATAGGATCTGTGTTCTCCTCATCACACTTTATAGATTTCAGCTGTGGTTTTATAACCACACTCCAATGGCATACCACTTAAAAGCTCTAAGTAAAATACAGAGAAGAGTGGCAATATGGATTCTAGGAGCCTTCAAAACCTTACCATCATATGGTACTGAAGCTATCGCAGGACTTGTTCTCATCAAACTCTACCTTCAAAAACTTGGTAGAGGATTGCAATTATGAGCTTACAAGTTATCTCCTAATCACCTTGTATGCTCCCTCATGGACTCACAATACAATACCCCCCAACTTGTAACTTCATCTCTCTCGATTCTCTCTCCAATCAACAGTGTTCACTCATCAAAGGCCATGTAGTCAACATGGCTAATAAGTTTAACAAATGTTTCCCATCTTTTATTCCTCTTCATTCAGAATTCTCTCCTGGACTTAGAGTAATTGACAATTTCTCAGATTGTATTTCTTTCAATGTCTGTGACAAAGAAAAAGATGATAAATCTCATGCTCATCAGCTTGATGACATGGTTTTGGAATCCTCTTTATCCTCTTTCACCACCATCATAGTATCCAATGTGGGCATCAAGAACAATGTTGCCACATCTATCTTGTATATGCACATAAACAACAAAACCTTAATAAAGACGATCTACTATGTAGTTCATATTACAAGCACTGAAACAGAACTCTTTGCAATCAGATACAGCATCAACCAAGCAATGAACTTTGATAATGTATCCAAGATTATTGTTGTCACCAATTCTATCTATGTGGCTAAAAAAATTTTTGAACCATCTGTCTATCTCTACCAAGTTCAGTTAGCAGCCATCCTCTCTGACTGTCAAGATCGAGAAAAGTGGACTTAGTCTCTTTTTATTTTTTCTTCCTCATTTTCATTTTATTTTCAATTTATTTTCCTTTTTCTATTTTTAGAACTTAGAGTTAGAGTTAAACCTGTAAACATAAGAAGAAAGACATGAAAAGATAACATCGTACAATGTGCACAACACATGTTGGCCTTGAGGCGCACACATGGTAGTTTAGGGTAGGCTGGAAAGACTTAGCATGGACCAGGTGCTTTAGTATATAAAGTAGGCAAACACTGTACAGACTTCTCTATTGAGTTCTCTTGTATTATCCAATACAAGGTTATCTCTTAATCTAACTCTAAGAGTTTTGAGTTATAACACTAACCTTTGTAATTTCTACAAATGTCACGAGAACAATTTCATCAAGTTTTGAGAGTGTCCAAGCCATCTTAAATAGCATCTTCATAAGGAGGTCGATAAAGAAACTAAGACCTTCAATCTGACTCTACTCTATCCGTACAAAATGTCATGGGATTTTAGTAAGAAAAGTGAGAGTGATGACATTCTAAAAGTTTGGAAAATGACATTCCAAGCTTCAGATCTCAAAGGGAATCAATTTTTGGACCTGCTCAATGATGACAACAATATTATCAAGCTATCTTATGTCAAAGAGGGATCATGGCTCAAAACTTTTGGCCATTCAAACTCTCTATGTGTGCATACTACAAGAGCTATTATGAATCATGCTCCTATCAGCAAATACAGACTTAGGTTCTTCCCTAGGGAGGAATTTAAGTGTTCTTGCCACTTATACCCTATTGAATCAAGATGTCATATCCTTTATGAGTGTGGCAGATTTAAGGGTTATTGGAATCCGAGAAAGGATTCCTTAAGTCATTTTGTCATGTTCTTGAAAACTAATCTGAGTGCATTCACTTTTTCTGACTCTTTAGTGCAAATATTCTTATAGGCTTGTTCCTTTCCTTTATTTCAGCTTTGTCTCTTTTTATTTTTTTATTTTAGTTCTATGTAGTTTTGGTCCTTTTGTAAGTAGTTACAAAGTAGCTACCACAGTCTGCCTATGTGCTCAGTGTAATAACTTGTTGATTTTTTTAAAAAAAAAAGGATCTAAGTATACTATGACAACTTTTGCCAATTTATCATCTCCTTTTCCAAACTTTCTCTTCAGTGCTATCAACAACTTCCTTGCTGATACAAACCTCTGATCTTCTGACTCTAGATTCTTTAGTATATTTTCCTTCCAAATATTTGCTAATCTTCCCTACATATATATTAAGATCTATTACACTTGTTCCTCTACTATTTCCTTCCTCATACTTATTCTAAAATATAATTTGTATGCCATTACAAATCTTACTGCTTTTTCTGAATCTCTATCAAACAATGGTAGCTTGGCTACTTCTATTACAATTGAAGATTCAAAGTGTTAAGTCAACAAAGAAATCTTGTATAGGGTTTATACAAGAGAACTCAATAAAGTTCCTAGTATAAAGTGTCTGCCTTATATATATCCTAGCTAGTTGGTCTGTGCAAGACTAATACTAACTTATTCTAAAGGCTATGTATTATCCATAAGATTAACATGTGGTAAATATACTGTATAATGTCATTGTTCTAGAATCTTCTATATTCTTCTATAGTAATATACTTGTTTTTGTTGAAACTTACTATCTCAAACTCTATTTTATATTCTCTGAAGTTACAATCAAGTAGCAAGTAAATAGTATAGTATATAAGCTGAATGTAAGAGAATCAGACCATTCTTTACAGCAAGCTTGCAGTGTTCATTACCTAATCTGAATCCCATACAAAGTCTGTTGTATTTGATAATCTACAAGAATTCTGCTACAAGCCTATATGTTGTAGCAACCATAAGTTTAAAGATGACTCAAGATATCACTAAGTAAACCTAGCAAAATATCTTGTGGAGATCACAAAAAAAACCCTATCCTAAAGTCTATGTATTAGCCATAAGTACTCTGTGAGGATGACATACTATAGACATGTGTCTTGACATCACTTCTTCTAGTTTCTTCTCTACTGTTTTAGGCTTATAACATAGTTGTCATATGATATGTTACATAATTGCATCACTTGCCTTCTTCATTGCCAAAGAAATAGAGAGTAAAAATAAAAGAAAAAGAAAAAGAAAAAGAAATAAAATCAGGAAAAATAGATAAAAGAAAATAAAAATCAGTTTAAGTCCCATTACTAGAGTTTCTCCCTTGATCCAGACTTATAGCTGAGACAGTTACTTGTCCTTGTGCCTTTTGTCTGTTTTAAGTTCAAGTATCTCATAACACTATAATACTGCTGCTCTAAGCTATATTTGCTATTATTAATTCTATTATTATTGCTCTATACTTTCTGCTCATCTAGATAACCTTCTAGATATTTCCATCAAGATTTCTAGCCATCTAGTTGTTATTATTCTCTGCTTATCTCAGAACTGTTTTACTTAATTAGTATAGATTGTAAAAGTACTTATAGTAGCTTGTTAGGTATAGTTCACACTAGAAGACAAAAGCACATAAGATCAGCTCAGAGATATACAGAGTGCAGAACTTCATACAAAAAGCTTGGTGATATGAACTTTGTCAGAACAACCTTTGTTATGAACTTAAGCCCTTAGTGCTGGACAAAAGAAGGAACCTTGTATAGGATTACATAAGAGAACTCAATAGAGAACTCTGTACAAGATTGTCTACCTTATATACTAATACCTAATGGTCTGTGCAAGCTATTTCTAGCCTACCCTAAACAACCATATATATTCCTTAAGGGCAACATGTGCATCATATATTGTATGATATTATCTCTTCTAGAATGTTTTACGTCCTTCCATGTATCATGTGACTTGTGACAGTGTGATCTTGTCACTCCAACCCTAACCCTAGTTCAAAAATAGGATAAAGAAAAGTAAATTGAAACAAAATAAGAAAAGAAAATAAGAAAAGTTAAGTCTACTTCTTGCATTCTTGACATTATCCCCTCTTTAAGGTTTCTTCTCTAGAGAAACTGACTTCCATTTTCACCAGTTTTTGTCCAACTTCCTCAGGTTCTCCTTCTCAAATTTTCCATTGTCCTATCTATACAACATCTTTGCTGTAAATTTCCCAGGCAACTCTTCCCTCCTGAAATCCCTTTCCTCTGCCATATCCAGCTTTTCTTGTCTTCTCACCTCTGCATTCATCCTTCCCTCAAATTCCTCTAATACTTCCTCTGCATTTCCTAAGGCCTCTCTCTTTTCCCATGTGTCGTGTTCTGCTGTAAACCTCTTCCATCTCACCAGATACTTGTCTACTCCTCTTATTTTTCTTTTATTTAGTATTTTCTCTACCTCCCATTCTTCAACTCCCTCTATCTCCACTGGTTTTCCCTCCTCCCTTTTCTGTTCTCTTATCTGTTCCCTGTATTGCACTATCTGACTGACATTCACAACTGGATAGATCTTCATTGAGGTTGGCATTCATAATTTGACTGTATTGGTAGATATTACTTCCTCAATTGTATATGGACCTATATATTGATTCACTAGTTTCTTCACTGGTCATTCTTTGAACACCAAGTCTTTTGTGCTCAACATCACTCTGTCTCCTTTCTTTCATCCTTTCATCTCTTTCCTTCCTCTATCTGCTTGTCTCTTTATATCTTCTTGTGCCTTTTTCAATACCACTCCTGCTTCTTCTTATACCTTCTTCATCCTTTCTACAAATTCTATTGCCTTTTCTACTTTTCCCTTCTTCCTTATGTCTCCTCCCATTCTCAACTCTTTACTGTAGTTTGCCATAAATGGGGACATCTTTATTGCTGAATGTATTTTGTTGTTCACTGTGAATTCTGCCAACACTAACCATTCTGGCCAGTTTTTTTGCCTATGGTCTACAAAGAACCAGAGGTACTGTTCTAACTTCTGGTTCATCTATTTGGTCTATCCATCTGTTTGTGAATGGAAAGCTGTCAACAATCTCATCTCAATTCCCAGCATTCTATTCAACTCCTTAGTTAACTCCACTGTGAATTACAGTCTCTTATCTGACACCACACTCTCTATGTTATCTCTGAACAACCTTGCCAGACCCTCAGCTGATATCCCTTCTGTAGTTGCCACAAAATACGTCATTTTTGATAACTGATCGCAGACCACCAGGATTGCATCTTTCCTGGCTACTATTGGTAACTTTGTGATAAAGTCCACTGTTAGGTGTGTCTAGTGTTTCTTTGGTACTTCGCTTAATTTTAGCTTTCCCGCTACTTCCTCTGTTCTATTCTTCATCCTTTGACACAAATCACATTTTTCTACATATTTCCCTATATCTCTTGTTACTCCTAGCTACCAATAGTTTCTAGTGACCAACTCCACCATTTTCCATCAACCTTCATGTCCTGCTGCTGGTATATTGTAGTGTAGCTGGATTATCTCTGCTCTCAACTCTTTATCTTTTGGTACGTATATTTCCCCTTCCTTCAACACTAATTCTCCTTCCATCTACCACTCATTTCCTCATAATTCCTTTACTCTCACCTTCTTCATTTCCTCTACTACCCTAACTACATCCTTGTCCTTACCTCTAGCCCTTTTTATCTCTTCTATTATTTCTACTTCTGGTTCTTCTATTACTACTTCTTGTATGCTATGAATCCAATTGTCTTTAACAAGTACTTGATTTTCATTATCTCTATCTACTTCTACTTTCCAGTTTGCTCACCTGCTAAGTCCATCTGCCTTCCCCATTTTTGTTCCTAGAATATGCTTTAGCATGAAGTCAAATCTTGATAAGTACAAAGTCTATCAAGCCTGTCTTTGGTTTAGCTTCTGCACCTTCATAAAGTATTCCAAGTTCTTGTGATCTGTCCAGATCTTGAACTTGAAACATACACCCTCCAGCAGATGCCTCCAGTTTTCTAACTCCCTTATGATCGCCAGCATTTCTTTGTTGTGAATCTCATAGTTTCTCTCAGTTTCATTCAATGATTTTGAGAGAAATGTCACTGGTCACCATAGTCCATCTTCACATTCCATCAACAATACTCCTCCTGTTGCATAATCTGACACGTCCACCTCTATTCTCATCTTTTTGTCTAAATCCGGCACTGCTAGCACTGGTTCTTTTGTAAATCTTTCCTTCAACTCCCTAAACGCCTTTTCCTGTTTCTCCATCCAATCCCACTTCTGATCTTTCTTCACCATATTGTGTAATAATCTGGCTATAGATGTGAAGCCCTCAATAAATCGATGGTAGTAATTTGCCAATCCTAGGAACTTCTGTACATCCTTGACACACTTTGGTGTTAGCCAATCCAATACACCTTTCACCTTCTCTTCCTCCATTTTTATCCTCTCTAGCCCAATCACTACTCTCAGAAATCCTACTTCCTTCACCTTCCACTTACATTTCTCCGGTTTCACATACAAGTCATTTTCCTCCAGTCTTTTTATTACCTCCCCTACTAACTCATCATGTCCTTCGTCACCTTCTATCCCTACTATCATGTCATCAATGAATGCCGCCACTTTCCCAGTATTGATCAAGTCCCTAAGTAATTTATTCATTATTGTCTGGAAGGTCGCCAGCGAGTTCGTTAAGCTGAAGAATATGACTGTGGGCTCAAACAATCCTTCTGGAGTTGTGAATGGCGCTTTCCACTCATCCCCCTCCTTGATCCTTATGTTGTTATACCCCTACCTTAGGTCCATCTTGGTGAACACCCTTTTAGTACCCATGTTTTCAATTACATTGGAGATGAGTGGTAGTGGGTAGTTGTTCTTTACTGTCCACTTATTGAGGTACCAATAGTTCTGTACCATTCTCTTTCTCCCATCCTTTTTTCCTACAAAGAACACTGGTGCTGTTTGAGGTGACTTGGAGAGTCGGATGTACCCTTTCCTTAGTTGCTCCCATATGAACTCCCACACCTCCTCTTGCTCTCCTCTTGACAATGGGTATACCTTTCCTTTCCTTGGCACAAATCCCTTCTTCATGTCAATGGCATAGTCCCAGATTTTTCATATAGTCATTTGCTCTAATTGCTTTTTGCCAAACACTTTAATCCACCGATGAAATTTTTTGGGAACCAGTTTCTTCGCTTCCTCTTCTGACCTTGCTGCCTCTTCTTTCTCGTCCCAAATCTCCTACTCCTCCACTACTCTTTTTACTTCTATCATCTTTCTCCCCTTTTGCTTCCTCTTTTTCCTCTCTTCTTGTTTTCTTCCAGCTTCTGCTTTAGCCTCCTCCTTCTTTTGCTTCTGCCATCCTGACTTCCCTTGCTCCAGTCTCCATTGCCTCCCACACTCCTCTAGACATCTCATCATTCTCACCTCCCCTGTCCTCCAATCTGTAACGACCTTAAGCTAGAGCTCAGGTTGCAACTAAGGCAAAGACTTGAGAGGAGTTAAGGGAATATATATCAAGTGGTAAAGCGTACAGATACAGGTATCTAGCTACGCTATATATACTAG
>Ga0157364_1008263_pt1 | contig 10788 bp, 11 predicted proteins | sample AttsexASBM2_FD_111476 | JGI IMG/M metagenome (GOLD analysis project Ga0157364, IMG submission 111476) | Fungus gardens microbial communities from leaf cutter ant in Ribeirão Preto, State of São Paulo, Brazil - Atta sexdens ASBM2 | ecosystem: Host-associated > Fungi > Mycelium > Unclassified ... | reverse complement strand
GCCGCTCGAGAGAACGGTCAACGTACGGGTTCATCGCAATGGCGAAAGTTCTGACGAGATGCTTCGTCTTCAGAAATTCCAGCTCTGAAGTCGGCCAAGGCATCCTTTTGACTACTCTCTCTGCAAGGACGATCCTGAATAGAAACATGGCTAAGGCTTAGCTAACTGCACGGTCACTGAAACTCACTCTATCTGGGTGCGAATGACTGCCACAATCTTCTACGTCAAAGGTGGAGCTCCACGTTTTCTTCTTTCTGTGTGCTGCAATTTTAGGAACATGTTTTGAGGCGTGCGTTTATGTGTGTATACCGGGTATTCAGGGTGTATTCAGGGTGTATTCAGGGTTATGTCGAGGATATGAGTCTTGACCACATAGACATCAGAGTAAATATTCACCATGGCTACGACTGGATCGATATTCATCGTCTCTTTCCTTGAATCGAGAAAATCGACTGCTACTCATCACCGATGTGAACAAATAACGTTCGAGTCAAAGAGTCGGAGTTCGAACTTTCCACTGGTGTGATGTGTGACGTGGGATACTCAATCTTCGTGGCGCATAGACTAGACTAAGCGTTGCTATAACTTAAGCATAAAAGCAAAAGAAGAATCTTGTAATTGAGTTAATACAAGAAAACTCAACAGAGTTCCTACTATAGAGTTATTCATGACATGCAGAAGACTATCAAAACCCAGTATCATATCTTCTGCGACTGTGTTGTTTTCCAGGTACTCTCATGATGTCGCTATTCAATAGACACATATATTAGAGTAGACTTGTTTAGTAGTAGCATGGACCACTTTGTTATGAGCCACTTTTAATATTTTTCTTTCTCTTTAATTAATTACTCAAGTATCTATGGTCACATGCTCTCTGTCGAGCTCCGGCTTGCCGGAACCGCGTCTTAGCACTTTGTGTTTGCTTGTAGCGGTATAGAAATTGGGAATAAACAACAACAACAACAACATATGGTCACATGACAAGTCACATAAAAAGATTCTAATAACTGATTATATCATAGACATTGGAGTAAAAGTTCTGTGTATAGTACTTTTATACTATACACAGACCAAGTATTTGTTATAGTAACCAATACCAGAGCAATATGGTGTATGCTCAATAGTGAACTTAGGCTGTTAGTCTCATATTAAATTAATAAGAGAAACTCAACAAGAAGTCTATCACAAAATAAACTACTCACTTATTTGTGATATCTGAATCTTGGGTAAACTCTTAAAGATTTCAGAAGAATAATAATAATGAACAAAGATATCAAGAATAATTGATAGTAATTAATGTATAATGTTATGAAGTCTAAGATCTAATTCTCAGATACGTAGATTTCTATAAAGATGATAGTCTGTGTGTCAGAGTTGTAAATGATAGACTTAACTTTCTTTTCTTTTTATTTTTACTTTCTATTTTCCATTTAGTTTGGTTTTTATTTTCATTATTTTGGACTTGGGTAAAGGAGTATGATGTGATATCATGTATGATACCTATCACTGTCAAAGTTACACAATCATGTGATACAGAGAAGGATATAGAAGGTTCTGGAACAAATAATGTCATATAATATGGCAACAACATATTGGCCTTATAAAAAACATATAAACTTTAGGGTAGGTTAGTTGTAGTGTATATACAAACCACAGTCTGTAGTATATAAGGTAGACTGTCTTGTACTTGGAACTCTATCAAGTTCTCTTATGTTACTCATAATAAAAGTTGTCTTTTATCTTTACTCAAGAACTTAATGTTATGACTTAAGCTATGTGTTAAGCAAAAGACATACTCTTGTATTAAGTAACATAAGAAAACTCGATAGAGTTCCTAAGTACAAATGTCTACCTTATATACCAACTACTGATGGTCCATGCTACACCTTCTTTAGCCCTACCCTAATGACCATGTGTTTGCCTTAAGATTGACATGTGTTAACCATGATATTATTGTTTCTAGAACTTTCTTTGTTGTTCCATTGCATCATATGAGTGTGTGACCTATGTGACCATGACCTGTGATGTCACATTTTGTCTTCTTTACCTACATTTAAATAAAGAAAAAGAAATTTGAAATAAAATAATGAAAAGAAAAATAAAATGAAACCAAGCCCATTGTTCACAACTCTAACACTTAAGTCATAATATCAGAACTTAATTACCTTTTTCTAAGACTGCTCAATATAAAGCCCTCTCTATTTTTACTATTCTTGACTGAAGATAACACTATTTTTAGTCAAGAAGAATTGCCAGACCCTAGGTATAAAAAGTATATTAGTCAGATAAGAAATATTAGAGTTAAAGATAGTGGACTCTGTTTATTTTCATTTTCATTTCTTATTTTTATTTTTTATTTGTTTTATTTTTTGGACTTAGAATTAAGGTTTAGTATAACATCACATGTGATTGTTACAAACTGTCACACATCTGTCATATATCTTGGTCACTTGATTACATATCACATAGAATATTATAGAAGATTCTAAAACAATAATACTATTCCACACATCAACAACATATAATATACATGTTTCTTTAGAGTAGGCTAGTTTAGTATAGCATGAACCACTAATCAAGTATATATAAGATAAATACTTTGTAACTGAAACTCTGTTGAGTTCTCTTATGTTACCTAATATAAGATTGTTCTTTTACTCTTACTCTTAGGCCTAAGTTCATAATAGGAAAAGCTTAACTGTTTATTTTGCATTAAAGCCTACTGGTGCTTAATAAGTGTAATAACCTTGTATGAACATATTCATTATATTCTTCAATTATTAGCTCTGTGCTGTTGGTCTCCTGGTAGTCAGTATATACAAGAGAACAACAGGTGTTTTTAAAACTCTGTTTAGAATAGAACAGTCTTCTTAAACCAAAATTATTTACATTTTCCTTAAGGCAGTAGTCAATAGTTAAGATAGTCAGTTAAAAGTGTAAGGTGGAATAAGAAGAGGGCCCACTGATATATAGAGATTATTTAAAGTTCAGAATATAAGTCTAAGAGTGAAGCTAGTTATCAGATATGCAAAGCTTAAACTCTAGTTTTTTCATTTAATTTCCTTTTTATTTCCTTATTTGGGAATATAGGGTTAGAGTTAGAGTGATGTCATGATCACATGGTCATATAAAACATAATGGAAGGTTTAAGAAGCAATAATATTATACAATATGTACAATATATGTTGACCTCATGACTAACACATGGTCTTTAGGGTAGGCTAGATGTAGTAGAGCACAGACTGTTACAATCTCAAGACCTTAGAGTGGGTCAAGAAAAAGAACCTTGTATAGGGTTTATATAAGAGAACTCAATAAAGAACTCTGTACAAGATTGTCTACCATATATACTAAAACCCTATAGTCTGTGCTAACTACTTCTAGCCTACCCTAAACAGCCATGTGTTTGCCTTAAGGTCAACATATGTTAAACATATTATATAATATCATCCTTCTAAAATCTTCTATATTTTTTCATGTGACATGTGACTGTGACCTTGTCATGTGACTGATGTGTGATGGTGTGACTGTGATGTCACATTAACCTTAACCCTAAGTCCCTAAAAATAAAAATAAAAGAAAAAGAAATAACAAATAAGAAAAGAAAAAATAAAATAGTTAAAGTCTACCATCTTGAACTCTAACACAGACCATCACTAGTTGGTATATAAAGGTAGATACATTGTACCAAGAACTCCATTGAGTTTTCTTGTGTTAACCCAATACAAGGTTTATTTGCTTGTTTCACTCTAAGGACTTAAGTTTGTAACATTAGAACTCAATTCCTTTTCTTGAGACTGTCCAATATAAGACCCTCTCACACTCTCATTCTCTCACCATCCTCAACCAAAGGACAACATTATCTCTCAGTCAAGAAGAATTGCCGGGCCCTAGGTATAAGAGATATACTAGTTAGACAGGGAAAGCTAGACTGCTTAGTTTGTAACAAAGCCCACTAGTGCTTAATAAGTGTAATAACCCTGTGTGGACATGTTTTGTACAAATTTCTAGTATTAGCTCTGTGTTACAGACTCCCTTGTAATCTGTTTATGCAGAAGAACAGCAGGCATTCTTAAGATCTTGCTTAGAGTAGAATAGTCTTCTTAGACCAAAATCATTTACTCTTTCCTTAAGGCAGTAGTCAATAGAGTAGGTAGTCAGTAGACAGTGTGAGGTGGAACAAGAAGAGGGCCTACTAACACCTATAGAGATAGTGTCAAGTTCAGAATATAAGTCAGAGAGTAAGTCCAATACAGGATCCACCCTCTCTTCACATTATTCACTACTACCTACCCTACTGCCTTTTACACCATCATTATCACCATCAATACCACCACCACCATACACTATGAGCCAATGAGGCCAAATCAACTATGAGCTTTTAACTCAACAACAGTAGGAACAGCTTGCAACATTACAGGCACAAATCCAAGCCCTATTAGCAGCACAAGGAGAAGGAGAAGGAGCAAGCACAGAAGTGGCAAAGCCACAAGTGTTTGATGGGACTCCAGGAAAAGTCTCAGGTTTTATTACAGCATGTAAGTTGTATATCAGGATGAAAATGAGAGAAGTAGTGGTAAAAGAACAGATTTAATAGATATTGTCATATATGCAAGAAGGGTTGGCCAATGTATGAAAGGAGAATATTTTGAAAGATCTAGAAGGAGAGGTATTAGAATATGAAACAGCAGGGGAATTTTTAGTAGATACAAAGAAGGAGCTTGGGGAAGGAGACAAGAAAACAGTCAAGGTGGCAGAATTGAAAAGGTTAGAGCAAGAAGAGAGGACAATAGAGAAATTTGTTCAGAAATTTAGAAGAGCAGCAAGAGAAAGTGGGTATGAAGGAAGGCCTTTAGTAGAGGAATTCAAGTGAGGAATGAATGGAACCATATGTCAAAGACTCATGGAGTTAAAATGGCAGCCATTCTCAATTGAACAATAGTACAATAGGGCAATTGCTTTGGACAGAAACTGAAGAGAAAGTAAAAGAGAGGAAGAGAGATTGAGAGGATGACAAGCACAAGAGCTGCAAGCTCCAAGGTTAAACAGTATAGAGGCACCTAGGCAGCAATTGCTATGACCTCAAGTTTGGTCTAGGAGGCAGGAAGTTTCTCAACAGCAAGTGCTGGCAGGGCCTGCTCAAATAAAAGAAGTGGAGAAAACAAATACAGTGATGGTGTGTCCTAACCAGAGGGCAGAGTTTGTACAATGCAACTGATATGCTATAGATGTGGATAGGGGGGGGATTGTTATAGTTGTGGAGAATTTGGTCATCTAACATGGAATTGTAGAAGACAAATTATAGGCCAAGAGAGAAGGATAGAATATGAGAACAATTGTAATAATGGATAGAGCAATTTAAATGGGGAGAGAGATCTAATAGTCCTTGATTAGGTCTCAATAATAATAGGTTTGCAATACTTTCTAGAGTAATACATCCTACTACAATCTAAACAATAGGGACATGTTAAGAGAGGTGATGGTGAAAATTGGACTGGAGAGGGTTGACATACAAGAAGAGGTGATGGTAGAAGCATTGTTGGATAATGGGGCTACAGAGTTAGTAATGAGCTCAGAGTTTGCAAGAAAGCAGAAGTTTAAGTTAAAGAGGATAGAAAGACCAATTTATATGAGAAATGTGGATGGAAAGTTCAACAAGGAAGAATCAATAGAACATATAGTGGAGGTAAATATATATTATCAAGGACACAGGAAGAGGTTGGAGATAGATGTGATAGGAGGGCAGAAGTGGAACATAATTTTGGGAATACTATGGCTTGCATGCCACAATCCAGAAATTGACTGGAGAATAGGAAAAGTAAAAATAACAAGATGTCCAGAGGAATGTGGGAAGCAGTGGAGGCCAAAGCAGGGGAAGTCAGGTTGGCAGAAGTAAAAAGAGGGAAAGGAAAGGGAGAAAAAGAAAAAGAACAGAAAAAAAAGATGATGGAAGTAAAAAGATCAGCAGAAGAATGAAAAATCTGGGATAAAGAAGAGAAAGCAGCAAAGTCAGAAATAGAGGCAAAAAGGCTGGTACCAGAATACTTTCACAAGTAGATTCAGGTCTTTGGAAGAAAGGCCAGCAAACAGATGCCCATAAGAAAACTATGGGACTATGCTATTATATGAAGAAAGAATTTGTACCAAGAAAAAGGAATGTTTATCTACTGTCAAGAGAGGAGAGAGAAGAGGTATGCAAGTTCATCTTAGAGCAATTAAGGAAATGGTACATTAGGCCCTCAAAGTTGCCTCAAATGGCACCAGTGTTTTTTGTAGGAAAGAAGGATGGAAAGAAGCGTATGGTACAAGACTATAGGTATCTAAATTAATGGACTATAAAAAATAATTACCCTTTGCCTTTAATTTCAGATATTATAGAGAATATAGGTACCAAGAAAGTATTTACAAAAATGGACTTGTGGTAGAGATATAATAATGTACAGATAAAAGAGAGAGACAAGTAGAAGACAGCATTCATGACACCAGAGGGGTCATTTGAACCAACAATGATGTTTTTTTGGCTTAACAAACTCACTGGCAACATTTTAGACCATGATGAACAAAATCCTGTGAGATCTCATCAACACTGGAAAAGTGGCAAGCTTCATTGATGATGTAATTATTGGTATGGAGATGGAAGAAGGGCATAACAAGCTAGTGAAAGAAGTAGTGAAGAGATTAGCTGAGAATAATTTGTATGTGAAGCTGAAGAAGTGCAAGTGAAAGGGTATTCTAGATTGGCCGACACCAAAGTGTGTCAAGGAGATGCAAAAGTTTTTAGGATTGGCAAACTACTACTTTGCATCCATAGCTGGACCATTGCATGATATGGTTAAGAAGAACCAGAAATGAGAGTGGACAGAAAGACAAGAGAAGGTTTTTAGAGAGTTAAAAGAGAGATTCACAAAAGAACTGGTGTTAGCAGCACTAGACTTAGATAAAAAAAATAAGGATGGAAGTTGACACATCAGACTATGCTACAGAAGGTGTATTATCTATGAAGTGTAAAGATGGGAAGTGGAGGCTAGTAGCATTTCTCTCAAAATCTCTAAACAAAACTGAAAGGAACTATGAGATTCATGAAAAGGAGATATTAGTAGTAATAAGAGGTTTAGAAAACTGGAGACATTTGCTAGAAGGCACAAAATACAAGTTCAAGGTCTAAACAGATCATGAGAACTTGGAGTATTTCATGAAAATATAGAAGTTGAATCACAGACAAGCCTAATAGGCATTATACCTGTCAAGATTCAACTTTACCTTAAAGCATGTACCAGGCACAAAAGTGAGGAAGGCAGATGGACTGAGTAGGTGACTGGACTGGAAAATAGGGATAGAAAAGAACAACAAAAATCAAGTATTTATTAAGGACTGCTGGCTATGTAGTTTATATGAAGTAGTAATAGAGAAATTAGAGGTAGATATAGTAGAAAAGATAAAAAAGACTAGAAGTAAGGACAAAGAAGTAGTTAGAGTAGTAGAGAAGATAAAGAAAGCAGAAGTAAAAGTAGTGAGAGAAGTGAAGTGGCAGATAGAAGGAGAATTAGTGCTAAAGGAGAGTAATGTGTATATGCCAAAGGATGAAAAGTTGAGAGTAGAGATTAAACAGTTACATCATGATATACTGGCAACAGGATATGGAGGAAAATAGAAGATGACAGAGTTGGTGACGAGAAACTATTAGTGGCTGGGAATTACAAAAGATGTTGGAAAATATATGGAAGGATATGATATGTGTCAGAGGATGAAGAATAGAACAGAGGTATCAGTGGGGAAGTTGAAGTTGAGTGAGATTCCAAAGAAACCATGGACACATCTGACAGTAGACTTTATTACAAATTTACTGTTAGTAGCTAAGAAAAATGCTATCCTAGTAGTTTGCAATATATTGTCCAAGATGATGCATTTTGTGACAACTACAAAAGGGACATCAGCAGAAGAGTTGGTGAGGCTGTTCAGAGATAACATGTGGAAGCTGCATAGACTGCCAGAAAGTATAGTGTCAGATAGAGGACTGCAGTTTGTAGCAGAGATGACAAAGAAGTTGAATGCTATGTTAGGAATTAAAACAAAACTGTTGACAGCCTTCCATTCACAAACAGATAGTCAGATAGAGAGAATAAACCAGAAATTAGAATAGTACCTGAAATTCTTTGTAGATCATAGACAGAAAGATTGGCTAGAATGGTTAGCATCAGCAGAGTTCATAATAAATAACAAAGCATATTCGACAACCAAAGTGTCTTTATTTATGGCAAATTACAGAAGAGAGTTGAGAATGGATATGAATTTGAGAAGAAAAAGCAACAGAATTTACAGAAAGAATAAGAAAGGTGCAGAAAGAGATTGGAGCAATATTAATGAAAGCACAGAAGGAAATAAAGAAGTAGGCAGATAAAGGAAAGAAGGAAGCTAAAGTATGGAAAGTAGGAAACAAAGTAATGTTGAGTATGAAAGATTTGATGTTTAAAGAATGACCAGCAAGAAAACTAGTAGATTGATATGTTGGTCTATATATTATCGAGGAGGTAGTATCTATCAATGTGGTTAAATTACAACTGCCAACATTGATGAGAATTCATCTGGTAGTAAATGTTAGTCGAGTAGTACAATACAAGGAACAGATAGGGGGACAGAAGAAAGAAGAAGTGAAACTGGTAGAAGTAGGGGGGGTCAAAGAGTGGGAGATAGAAAGAATTTTGAATAAACAAAAAGTGAGAGAAGTCATAAAGTACTTGGTGAGATGGAAGGGGTTTATGGTGAAGCATGATAGCTAGGAAAAGGAGAAGGATCTAGAAAACACAAAAGAATTAGTGGCAGAGTTTGAGGGAAGAATGAACGCAGAAGTTAGAAGGCAAGAAAAGAACTTTAGGAGGGAAGAGTTACTAGGGAAGTACATGGCAAGGATGTTATATAGATAGGACAATGGAAAATTTGAAAATAAGTATTTAAAGAAGTTGGAAAGAAATTGGCAAAAGTGGAAGGAAAAGGGTAGTGATACAAGTTTCTCTGGGAGTAGGAACCTTAAAGAAGAGGTAATGTCAGATATGCGAAGCTTGGACTCTATTTTTTCATTTAATTTTCTTTTTCTTTTTCTTTTTTCTTTTCATTTTCTTATTCAGAGATATAGTGTTAGAGTTAGAGTGATATTATGATCACACTATCACATCAGATGACATAGTCATATTAAAGATTACATGGAACATAATAAGAGGTTTGAGAAGCAATGATGTCATACAATATATACAACACATGTTGATCTCATGACTAACACATAGTCTTTAGAGTAGGCTAGATATAGCAGAGCATGAACCATTGCTAGTTGGTATATAAAGGTAGATATATTGTACTAAGAACTCTATCGAGTTTTCTTGTGTTAACCTAATACAAGGTTCATTTACTTATCCCACTCTAAGAACTTGAGTTTGTAACACTGGTACTGGCTTCTCCTTATTACTACTTTACACATTTTCATCTCTAATGCCACCATCACAATTACTATCACCTATTGACTTCTTTTGTCATATGCCAAGTTCACTCATTCCAAAAACACATTTCTACAGTGATGAATATAAACAATTCAGGTATCTAGTCTTCTATGATAGAGATACTCCTATTGAATTCAGCCTTTTATAGTAGTGTTTCTCTATATAACCTCTTTCAGTGTTTTATCACTGAAATTTCTACTTGGGGCTATGCACTGAAACCCTCTAGCATCTCCTATATATCTAACTTGTATATAAGACTAGTAGTTACACTGTAATTCACTAGTCTAATAATTAATAAAGATAAACTTCTATTAAACTCAATTCCAGTATTTAACAGCAATACATCAACATTAGCACTTACTTCTACTTCAGACTCTATCCAATCTTCTAAAATTACAACTACACAACAGACAGACAACACAGCAGATAAGCTGAAGCCAGGATCATTCTGACAAGTCTGTATCATTGAGCTTCTAGCATAGAGTTTTCCACACTTTACATATCTCTAAGCCAACCTGCAGACTTTTGCTTTCTAGTGTGAACCATGTCTGATACCTCTTCACACTATAACATCATAAGTTAACATGACATCAACCAGCTGTTACTTCAAATGAGACAGCAGTAAGAACAGATAACAGCTTTGTAGGCATTATTAGCAGGGAGAAAGGGGGAAGAAGGAGCCAAGGCAGTGATTCCTTAACCTAACAATAGGTCAAATGTGGATGTGGCCAAGCCACCAATATTTATTAGGGAGGCAAGTAAAGTATTAGAATTTTTGATAGTATGCAAGCTTTTTATTAGGATGAAGATAAGAAATGATTTAATAGAGGAATACATATAGTGGGTTTTTTCATATGTGCAGGAAGGGTCATCAGATATATGAAAAGAGAACATCATAAAGAGCTTAGAAAGTAGGAGTTTGAGTTATGCAACAGTAGGAGAGTTTTTATTGGACCTGAAAGATGAATTTGGTAGAGGAGACAATGAGACAATGAAGGTGGCAGAGTTAAAAAGATAGAGCAAGGGAGCAAGACCATGAAGAAGTTTGTACAAGAGTTCAGAGAAGCAGCAAGGAGAAGTGGATATGAGGAACAGCTATTTTTAAAAGAGGAATAAATGTAGTAATTAAATGAAAGCTCATAGAAGTAGAAAGATTTCCAAGGAGCATCATGTTATGACTTAGGTCCTTAGAGCTGGACAAAAGAGGAACCTTGTATAGGGTTACACAAGAGAACTCGATGGAGAGCTCTGTACAAGGTAGTCTACCTTATATACCTTGGACTTAGGGTCCGTGCTATTT
>Ga0157364_1008262_pt1 | contig 10788 bp, 9 predicted proteins | sample AttsexASBM2_FD_111476 | JGI IMG/M metagenome (GOLD analysis project Ga0157364, IMG submission 111476) | Fungus gardens microbial communities from leaf cutter ant in Ribeirão Preto, State of São Paulo, Brazil - Atta sexdens ASBM2 | ecosystem: Host-associated > Fungi > Mycelium > Unclassified ... | reverse complement strand
CTGTTCATGAGATATTAGCAGACAAAGCTTTTACAGCTACTGATGTCCTAATATCTCAGTTGTTTGTTGTTGCTTTTGTACATCCCACACATATGCAGATAGCCCTCATATGGGGCTTTCCAGAGCAACTTAGTTTGTGAAAATTGGTCCACAGGTTGTGGAGATACAAGTTGAATGAAGTTTGTGACAACCTTACTGACAGGATTTTTTTCTTTATTGTTATCTTTGTATGATGGTTGGGAACTATCAATAGGATCTCTGAACTCTTTATCTAAAAGATTGTTGTTAATTTCCATTCTCTCATGATATAGGATAGATGAAGCATTAGAAGTAATCAAAGCACTTCTTGAGCTTGTTTTGCTAGAAGAAGTTGTTCTTCCCCTAATATCATTATAATTGTCAATGTTCATTGTCTTGTTGGCTGGTATTCTGGCCATTTGTAAAGGTGTCAAGTTGAAAGCTGAAGTAGAAAGATGTTTATTTACTAATTCTCTTATAGGTGTTACTATATAAGATAGTAGTATGAGAGAAAGAAGTAATGGCCAGTAATTATATTATAAACCTTATTCTGAAAGTCAACCAAAACTGATACTATCTTCTAGTGTTGGTAACAATGTACCTCACTATCTTCCAGTAGACTTATTTGCCACAAATTTCTTTAAGTAGCTCTTCCAAAATATGTGACCTATATAACTAGTAGAGACATAACACATAAGCTGAAGCTAAAAGTTATTTTAATATCTGTATTTCACATATCTAGATAACACATACTAGCTAATCTGACTTCCAAAAGCTTACTAATAGGTCTCAGATAATGAGATGTGAACTGTATCTAATAGTATTTCAGAATAAGGTTTACAGTGTAACTATTGGTTTATATACTAAGTATTCTACTTAGGATAGTTATCTAGAAATAGAGACTATAAGCAAGTTACTCTAGTTTTGTATGGTCCTTGGATGTTGAGATGGAAATCCATAAATTTGTTGAGAAATCCAATAAGAATGTCTAAGATAGAATAGAAAGAGTAATTTATACCAAAAAAGAGTTGGAAGTATAGATGGGTTGGAAAACATTATTTGTAGGTTGGAATGGATATAACTGGATTGGGATGTAACAAGACCTCCACAATCTCACCAATTTCTCTCCACTTGTTTCACAGCTTGTCAAACAACAGTATCTCCAGAATTATTATTCTGTTTGTGATTTTTGTCTCTAACAAATGTATGAATCTAGACTTTTATGTCACTCTGCTTGATTCTTTCTGCTCTTTGGTCCTTGGATACAACTGGATTACCTAATAAAATTCATCAATTGACTGGATAATTGATAGCTTTCTATTTATATTTGTAAGAAAATCATGTTTTATCTTGGATTGTAGCCAACACATTATTGGCAACTTTGTCAATTTCTGATAACTCTCTACATTCACTAGACCCTGCAGTTTCCACACCATTATCTGAGATCTCTATGTCAATTTCTAAGTAACTCAACATTACTATTATTAGTGTTATGGCTTTACTCTATACATCAAAACTTCCAGACTCCAGCAAGTTTTAACTCTGTTTTTGCTTCTCAGATATCCAGGCAAACTTTGTGTACCTTGTGAAGTCTCCTTCTAACCTCTTCAATGTCCCTTCTGAGTATCACAAATTTGCTAATGTCTTCAGTAAATCCAAAACTGAAGTTTTTACTCCTCACTATTCTTACAATCTCAAGATCAATCTGGAAGAAGATGTACAACCTCTAGTTGGCACTATCTACTCTCTTTTAGCATCTGAGCAAGAGACTTTGAAAGAATTCATTAAGAAAAATCTCAATACAGATTTCATAAAACCTACTTCTTTCCTATATAATATTTTGGATGTTTGTGTTGTGATTTACCTTGATGATACTCATCTACTCTAACAACATGTCTGTATACCACTAGCATGTTAAAGAAGTACTCAAACATCTTTGCAAAGCTGGCCTCTATGCCAAAGCAGGGAGATACAAGTTTTATTCCAAGTTAGTAGAATATCTGGGATATATCTCTTCCTCTTCTAGACTCACCATGTCTAACAACAAATTTAATATTATTTAGGATAGGTTAGAACTAAAAAAAGTCAAGGACATCTAGTTTTTCTTAGGTTTTGCAAATTTTTACTGCTATTTCATCTTCAACTACTTAAACATTTTCATTCTACTAACCCACCTCACCCAGAAGGATATCCTTTGGAAGTTCAAAAACTTCTGCTATGATGCTTTCAACTGCCTAAAGAAGGTATTTATTCCTATATCCATTTTTATATACTGGATCTTCAATGCTCAACTTATTATGAGAACAAATGCCTCTAACTAAGCTCTTACTACTATCATTTCCATCATGGATGAAAACAATGAAGTTTATCTGGTCATCTTTCACTTTTGGACTTTTATCTCTATAGAGCTGAGTTATGACATTTATGATAAGAAACTTCTAGCCATTTTTGAAGCCTTCAAAATTTGACATCACTATCTCAAAGGTCTAGTCTTCTCTATTGATGTTGTCATGGATTACAAAAATCTTGAGTATTTTTCTATTACCAAGGTATTAACCTGTAGACAAGTACAGTAGTCCAAGTACCTTTTACAATTCAACCTTGTCATCCAGTTCTGCCCTAGATATCTTGAGACCAAACTAGACACTCTTACTAGATAATAGAACATTTATCTTAAAAGAGAGAATACTGGTTATGCCATAACTAACTCTTATAACTTCAAGCTCATTTTTATTTATGAACAGCTTGTAGCCTCTGTCTAAGTTATAATTCTGATCACTTTCTCACTCCAAAAACACTTTTCTTTCTTTAACCACTATTATAGTTAACTCAAAAATTCCAAACAAATTATTAAATCCAGTACTTTCTTCTAGTCCCCAAAACAGTTCTTAATGTGAAAGATCTATCTACAGTGCTTTCTAGAGCCAGCTTTAGAGCCAGCAAATAAGTGTATTCAAAAGGGAGATCTCAAACTCGTCATATTGTAAGACACTCTTCAAGGAGTGTCTCTGCTTTTTCTGCCTCCAGGAATATCTCTTCTGAAGCTATAACTGTATCTTCCTCAGGAGAAAGTGAGGAGGAGAATATAGGTCTAGACCCTAAGATACCTACTGCTCCAAGGGTAACTACAGGTAGACTCTTTTCCAAAAAAGTACCTTTTCTTAAACTTCCTACTGCTTTTCCTACCTCAGTTCTTGAAGAAACAGCATTCACTATGAGCCAGAATAACCAGATGTCTGCTGAGAAGAGCAGACACTTGGTTTCTGGAATAGAAAATACCTCCAAAAGACCCTAAGACCCTATGCATGGACTATCCAACCTGATCTATGGATCAGCTGAGTTAATCTCCCAATTAGAAAATGGAAACATTGCTCATGATACTGAGCTGTGGGATAGTAACTACTATATGTTGTTACTGTCTGGTTATTCTAGGCACTTTGAGACTGATGATAAGGTACTCTCTTTATTCCTTGAGTTTTTTACATGCTTTATAAAAAAGCATCCTCTTGAAGGACAATCTGTCAAACAATTTCCTACTATCTTGGGAGTTGGATCTTATGTCTGGAATCTTCTTCAGGCAATTTCTGAAGCTGGGTGGGACTGCTTTAAGGTTTTACTTCAATTTGATGCTCTTACTCTTATGGAAGCTATAAGAACTATATATAGTCCTGACCTTTTTCCAACATTGAGATGGTTATTGATGTACCAGAGGCTGAAGAAGCCACTTTCACTCTAGTCTCTAATAAAAAGCACAAGAGATAAGGCAAAGTTTCTTCTCTCTCTTTTATATCTTCTTCTAACTCTAAAAGCAAAACATTGCTCATTTCATAGACTTTCTCTCTTTTCAAAGCTGTGACAACTTGTTCTAGTCTAGCCATAACACCTAGTCTAGCTATGACAGCCTTTGAAACTACCAAGCCCCAGATGGCACCTCCTATTCCCTTAGCCTCTAAACTAAGCCCAAGGTCAAATCTTTTGCTCAGACTACAAAAGCCAACATTACTTAGCAAGCTCCAATGTTTGCTTCTTTCTCATCTCATAAGAACTTTCTACACTTGCTGCAACTTAAAGAAACATTTCCTAATCTTTTGCAAGTTACAATCATATCTATATACTAGGCCAGCTTAGGTAGTATAGGTACTTCTTATGGAAATGCCAGCCATCCCAGTACCTCAAGGGATTCAAAATAATAACTCATGAGCTTACTAGATGGCAAGTCCTAATCCCACTTGATTCTTCTATTACAAAGATTATTGTAGCCAATGCTGCTTTGACTGTTAAGTTTTGTAATAAGAGCTTGGTTAAGGCTCACTCTAAACTCAGGGTAGAGTCTGTTTGCAAGATATGAGATGGTTTATTTATGTCTACTAATTCTGTTGTTTCAACAGCAGAGCTAAAAGTGATTAAGCAATGACTAAAGAAAATTGCTAGTCTCAGTGAGACTACTAAGGTGGAGCCTTGCTTACCTCAGTCTAAATCTTTTCTGAAGGTTTTAGGCATCCTCTACTGAGACTCTAACATCTCTTTACCTGTTACTTCTGTCCAGGTGGCAGCAGCTCTATCTATCTCTTTTTTCTTTGAGAACATCACATTAGCATCTCTGTCTTGTATTATAAAGATATCTCCCAGCTCTGATATGTCAGTGATCTGAATTGACATCTGAGACTCTCAAAGAGGCTCTAGGAGTAGAGCTCTCATTAATCATTCATTTAACTTTGGATGACATACTATGTTGTGAACTTAGACTCAAAAGTTAGAGTAAGAAAACAATTTTGTATTGGGTAATACAAGAGAACTCAATGGAGTCTCTAAGTACAATCTGTCTATCTTATATATACTGGGCTTATGGTCCATATTACACTAAACCAAGCCTACCCTAAAGAGCATGTGTTTGTCTTAAAATTAACATATATAATATATACTGTATGTCATTATTATTTTAGAATCTTCTGCAACATTTCTTGTAACACATCATTGTGTGACTATGACTTGTGACTATGCTATGTGATAGTTTGTGACATCACACTGACCCCTAACTCTAAGTCCAAAAATAAGAAAATAAAATGAAAAGAAAATAGAAAAGCAAAAAAAAAATGAAAATGAATAGAGTTCACTATCTTCTATTCTGATATACTGCCACAGTCTGAGAGACTGCTATATATTCTGGGGTTGCTCAGTGTTATAATTGTTGGTACTAGAGATATTTAATATATGTATATTGTACTCAAGGTACTAAATATCAAAAATGTGATAGTCTATACAGAGTAAAGAACCACAGACTGTTAGCTTGGTATTATAAGGCCAATTCAAAGTCTAACCCTCTTAGAGAGGCCATTGTAGCTGGTGCATCTTATTCTCACACTTTCAAGTATTTAAACTGTAAAAAAGACTATGCTACTGATGACAACAAGTGTCCATTCTGATGTCATTGCTTTAATAAGTAATGGTATGCTAACAAGACTACTGAGATATACTCTGGACAAGTTAACTACAGTATTATAACTGGTTCCAGTGGGGTGGTCAATAAGTATATCTAGTACAACTAACTTGCTTTGTATCTATTTGCAGAATGCTCACAAGAACTATGCACTGGTGAATAGTTTTCTTGAAATACAGAAGGACTGGTATGATATTCTATTTATCTAAAATGCTCCCTAGAATTTTATTCACTTTGCATCATTTACTATAATCTCTGAAGGAGATAAAGTTGTTGGTGCTCCCATTCATTTAGATTGGACATAAATGGTCCAATTTTCACAGAACTCTGAGCAGATACTTAGAGTTATATGTTTTATTCACTCTAGGCTGTTCAGACTTTGTTTTGCTCTCAGTAGAGATATAGCTGACCACAAAGACATTCAACTTTTGTCTTTCTTCAATAGAGGAAGATGTCAATTCCTCATGAATTTATACTCTGACAGCCTTCATACTACTGTGGACTTCTTGTTTAATAAAGCTCCAAACATCTCCAACTTGTTATATATAGGAGAAGACTTTAACAGACTCTTATAGTCTTGTACACTTCATTCCAGTACTCTCTGTCTCAAGGTATTCAGGTCTACTAATCTGCTTAACATGCTTTGCAAGCTCATTGAGAAGATGATTGCTAGGTAACTCCAGTTTGATACTGTCAAGCAGAGTGTTCTTCATTCTAAACAGCTTGAAGATGTGATCTAATAGTCCACTGAAAATACTGGTGTTTTCCTAATATACTTGGTTTGAGCTGCCTAGGCTAAGAAACTCAAAATAGTATAGTAGCATTTGATATTGTAAAATTCTTTCTCTCTTTAAACCACAGTATGCTAACCTTGATTCTTAGACACTTTAGATTTTCAGACTGTATTATAGACTTCTTTTCTGACTATCTTGTAGGTAGATCAACTCAGTACTTCTGGAATTCATTTCTTTCTAGTGTTTGTGACACAGATGTAGGTATGGGGTAAGGTTCTATACTCTCTCCTATTTTTTTAGCACTCTATATTACACCTCTTATTTATATCTTTGAAATTAGAGCTCAAGCTCTTAACTTAAATACTTCTATTCTCTCATTTGTTGACAGTGGACTTCTAATCTCTTAGGGAAAAATATACATGAAACATGACAAGTCAGACATCTTTCATTCCTCTAGAGGCAATAGCAACTTTAATCCAGAGCTAGACTTCTTAGCAATTGGGGCCCCTATCCTTAAGCCTAAGACATATTGGGGATACTTTGGCTTCTACTTTGATCACTCTCTATCCTTCAAGAAACACATTTGTTACTACTCTACCAAAGCACTATCTACTGTTAAAGTAATGAGCATGCTTGAAAACTTGACAAGAGATCTACTACCACTTCAGAAATGGCTTCTATATTGCTTTTATGTCATTCTTATTGCTAATTATGGTTTTAAGCTCTGGTTCTTTGCTAGATCATCTACCAAGGCTTAGATGTTGCTTTTAGTGGCTATGCAACACAAGGCTGCTTTCTGAATTTGGGGCATATTTTGTATCTCACCCACTAGTGGAATTGAGGCTCTAGGATACCTTATTCCAATTCATCTTTATCTCAAGAAACTGGTTAAGCAGTCTTGTCTCAAGACTGCTACTTCTCTTTTATAACATGTACTGATGTCCTTACTTAGTGCTAGAAACTCAAAGAGTACTAGCCCTCACCCATGATTGCTTGTTCTCTAAAATAACATTTAGTGTAATCATTTGAAGGGCCTTCTCTTGGATATTGAAGCATTACTACTCAATCTCACTAATTCTTTTTATTTCTACAATCATTCAAGCTTTAATAATTGCACAGCCCATTTAGAGTCTCTAGACTGTCTTTGTCTTGAAGCTTCTTTCTCTTCCTCTACTTTCATTGTTGTCACTAATGCAAGTGCTATACCTTTCAGAAATATGCAGGCAATCTCTGCTACATATTTCTGGAAACTAGGCCACTAAATATCATCTTCAAAAGTCTCAGCTGGTAGAATAACTGCTCTTGATGCTAAACTGTTTACTATAAGACTGGAAGTCTCTAAGGCTACCAGTATAGACATTGAATACATTATTCTCATTACTGACTCTCTAAGCTTAGCTAGAAGAGTAGTAGACCTCTTAGTGTATTCTGGACAAGCCCACTCACTTGCTGTCTGTTCTGCACTTAGATCATTATTTAGTGGTAGTCTTAGTCATAGAATCAAATTCTGTGACTGCCCAAGCAAGGCTAAGTAGTCTCTTCACTAAATAGTTTATATTTATATAACTAACATTAGAGTGGCTGTTAGACATCATCCAGCTACTTTTATCAACTCTCCTTACTCTAAGAGTGTCTTTTTATACATAGACACTTAGTGTTATGAACTTAAAACCTTAGAGTTGGCCAAAAGAAAGAACCTTGTATAGGGTTTACACAAGAGAACTTGATAGAGAGCTGTGTACAGGATTGTCTACCTTATATACCAAAATCTCATGGTCTGTGCTAACTTCTTCTAGCCTACCCTAAACAGCCATATGTTTGCTTTAAGGTTAACATGTGTTTTACACATAGTATGATATCACCCCTTCTAAACCTTTTATGTCTTTCCATGAGTCATATGACTTGTGATTGTCACTGTGATCATGTGATGTGATGTGACTGTCACTCTAACCCTCTCCTAAGTTCTAAGAATAGAAAAAAAGAAATATAAATTAAAAGGAGAATAAAAATAGAAAAGGAAAGGAGAATAAATGAAGTCCACTGCTTTCAACTTTGATACTTAGAGAACTACCTTCAATTATTTTACAGTCTAGGGGTGCTATTTTCTAACTCTAAGAAGCAAGAATTGCAAACTCTTTCAACTTAGCTACTCCAAGAATAGTAGTTGGCTCACTCACTTTGGCTAGTTGGTTATATTATATGCTAGGGTAACTGGAGACATTCTTGACCATGCTTTTATTAGAGAATATAGATATATGGCTATTGCTAGATGGAAATACATCAACATATCTTTGCAAACTGCCTCAGGTTTGCTCGTAGTCTCTTGATTGATCTATCTTCATCAACTGAGAACTTTGTCAATTTCTTGAAGGAGCATTCAAGTGCTTTTGCCTTTTCTTCTCAAGAACAACCTCCTACTTCTTCTGAGCCTCTATGAGTACTTAATTACTCTGCTTTTCTTTTTCTGTAGATAGTTTCTCAGTCTTATCTCTCTTAGTTTTATTTGACTCTGCATTCTTAGTATGATAGATCTATAGACTTGAATATGTAATTTGTAGGTTGGTTATAAGCAACCTTTATCTAGATTTCTCTTTTTGATTTTTGCTAATTCTAATAGTATCTTTCTGTCTGTGAAGAGAGTTTTTGTTCTTTAAGAAAAAATTGTAGGCTATTTGTAGTAAATAGTCTGCCATAGACTGTGACTAAGTACTATGTAATAAATTTCTGAACAAAAAAAATCACTTTCTTACTTTATACAGCTATAGTTGTTGATCTCAATACTTTTTACTAAGATATTTATATAATACTTCCAAATGATTCTATTATTGCAAAACATAATCATATAAAAAACCACTAGTCTATCAATCCTATCAGTTTTCTTTTTCTTGATAATAGAATCTATATACTATTATCTGACAATCTTTATATATATGTTCTCTAGTACAATCATAATTATATCTTAACTGGCCACTTTAGTTAAAACAAAATACTGAAATTAGTTCACTATAGATATTTCTGGCCAAGCCTCTATACTAATATATAGAAATTCTGCAAGTCTTATATTACTTGTATATAATTTAAACCTTAATGTTACAAGTCCTATAAATTTCTTGAGCAAATTTCCATCCCCAAATATTCATATATTTTATTAAGAAACTCTTATCATTCTCTAAATTTAATACTATTCTGGTAATTGTTGATTAGCTTACCAAGCAGGTGATTTTTATCTCTGCTTACAATACTATCATCTTTGCAAACCTTATATGTCTATCCATTCTTTACATATTTTCTAAGCATAGCATTCCATCTCATGTCACCTTTAATCATAGTTTAGAGTTTGTGTCAAACTTCTTCTATTTATTAGACTCAGCTTTGGATATGTATCTTTACTTTATTTCAAATTCTACCCTGAAAGTAATGAACAAACTGAATATACAAATCAAACCCTGGAGTAATATCTCTATACATATTATAACTATATCATATTCTGATTTGGCCACATCTGTTTCAACTCACAAATAACACACTCTTTCTGATCTCTTCTGGTATAAATCACATTCTATATTTCACCTTGTATATTCTTGTTAGACTCTCAACCACTTTATAGATCTCTATCCCAGACATTTAAAGATTATTCAAACCAGAGTAACTTACTTAGCAGTCTTTATTTCTAGATAAATATCCTAGGTAGCATACTTAGTATATAATCTAGTAGTTAGACTGTAAAAGCCTTATCCTGAAATTTGACTAAAACTATCACCAACTTCCAGTATTAGCAACAACATATCTCCTATTTTCTAGTGAACTTATTTGCCAACAATTGTCAGGAGATATTAATAATATTGTAAGTCCAGATCTACTTTATAGAGGCTTAGTTATACTCCTAGGCTGGTCATTACTTAGACTAGCTTCTAATGGACTAATAACCACATCTTTTTTATCCTGATCCCTGTTGTCTAGTTTGCTATAGTAGTACTATAGTTATTTAGTTAATTATAGTTGTAGATATTGATTAGTCAAGTGCATAGACCATGTGCTTGGATCATCCTACTATAGTATTGGTAGTAGTGTAACAGTAGAATACCTTACCTAAATATTATCTAGAGTTTCTGGACACTTACAACTCCTCAAGTAAAACTAATCTTTTTACAACAATATCCTAAGTGTTATGAGACGAGAGTGTGGACAGACTTTGGCTAGGGTTAGGGTTAGCCGGACATAGATAAGATAATATTATTAGTCTACAACGGATGGAGAGCACGTAACCTGGAAGTCATGTGATATAGGATAGAGTAGTCTAGAGTGGTCTGAAAGGACTTAGGGTCTAGAAGGATCAGGAAGAGTCTAGATAGGAGTTAGGGTTAGGGATGATGTCAAGGGACATAGGTTCCTCATGGTGTACACATGGTGTGCACATGTACAGCGGAGATTAAAGGTATGATGTCAGGGCACATGTAGAAAGCATGGTGGCCTTAATGTTGTGGCAACCACTAGACACAAAGTCCAACGATCACACAATGAGTAAATCTCTTAAAGCGGATATCTAGTGGGGATTTCACAAGAGAACTCGACAAGGAGCCTCTTCTTAATTAGAGTCCT
>Ga0157364_1008261_pt1 | contig 10790 bp, 2 predicted proteins | sample AttsexASBM2_FD_111476 | JGI IMG/M metagenome (GOLD analysis project Ga0157364, IMG submission 111476) | Fungus gardens microbial communities from leaf cutter ant in Ribeirão Preto, State of São Paulo, Brazil - Atta sexdens ASBM2 | ecosystem: Host-associated > Fungi > Mycelium > Unclassified ... | reverse complement strand
TTTTAGAAGGCCAAATGTTAACGCTTTAAAACCACAAAAAGGCGGGAAGATATATAAACTTTAAATTGTTATTTCGGTTGTATTAAATCTAAAGCTCAGAACTTTTTTGTACACCTAATATATATTACAGTCTATGTAGATCAAATTGGTTGGCATTTTTATTTCTTTATGGCATTGTGTGGGAAGGGACAATTATATATTTCTATGTCTTATTTCTATGTCATTTCTATTGCTATTTTTGTTGCTGTTGTTTCATAATAGGCCTGTTCTTTTTAGCTGAACCTTTACACCAATTCATCTTTCTCTTCTTTCCTTGTGGAGAGAAAAGAAAAGAAGATGAACTAGTGCAAAAGTTTAACTATTGTGTTTAGGAACTCTCCACAATTTCCTTACATAAAGGTATTTTGCCTGTTCGAATTAGATGTACAAAATAAGACCGTCATGTGACCGCACGTACAGAAAAGAGATGTCAACAGATCGTGTGATCAACCTCTCTGTAATTGTTTCAAGATATTAATCATGGCCCACTTGACGCTACAAATGCTTTGAAACATTTTTTTAATCAGTTAATAAAATTTTTTTCTTCAGATTGATCAATCAAAAGCTTCGAAGCATTTGTAACGCTGTAAAGTGGACCGCATCCATTATCTCTCTGTGATTGATTCAAGATATCACATGTACATCTCTTTGTTAATTGAATCAGAGAGAAACCTGAGAGAGGATATGTGAGCCTTTTTTTTGTAACCATAAAATGCCCACGCACTACTGTTTCTCTGAAGAAGTGCATGTAAACTACACAATATCCATTTTTTTGCGGTGCTTCTGATAGAAATAAATCACTGAAATAGCTAAAATATATCAAATTAATAGAGATTTCAACGATTTCAGCAATTTATTTTCATCAGGAATACATCCATTTCTTTATAGAACAATAATGTACGAGGCATTTTATGGTTACAGGAAAAAAGGCCCTCATGTCTCTCAGATTTTTCTCTGATTGGATGTGTGAACTAGTTCTCTATTCTTAAAAAGAAACGAAAAAACTAGAGATATTCTTGGTAAAAAAAAAATTATAGAGTATGATAGAAAAATCTTATTATCGTTTTGAATATGGAATCTGATTCGTAAATTCACTAATTTGAATCAGATCTTATAGAAATTTTATACAAATATTATAGAATCCGATAAAATATAATAGGATTCGTATTCGATCAATTGATGCTCGCGAGATCGACAATAGAAAATGATATAACTTATAGAAAATGATAGAAATCCTATTATTTTTAATCATTCTCTATTAATTTCTTTTCCCCGGATATTATGGTATCCGTAATACACTATAATATTTTCCTAGTTTTTCGTGTAGGCTTCTTTTCAAGAATAGAGGCCCTGGGGATGTGCGTTTTATTTTGAGCATGCATATATCTTTGGCTATTTTTTGACGGCAGTTAAAGAGATGGTTAGGAAATTCGTTCGGAAACATCATTCTTTGGTGTAACTTGAAGTTACTTTAGTTGGAAAGTAAAAATGGACAAACGAAATATTATTAGGAAATATTATTAAGTGCTTGAATTCTCGCTGTTGATCGGGAGAAATCAGTATTTGTGCTTTCACAAACATGACCGAAAGTGACTAATGTATATGAAAGTACTGTCAATAAGCTTTAATAATTAGTATATAATATTTGATCGGATGCAAAGAACGCAATTTTTTATCGCATTAAAAATGTCGGGTTTCGTACCAAAAAAAAAGAACATTTGCGGGAAGCATTACTTTTCTGTTTTAATCTCAAGAAATCTGCTGTTGTGAAAGTCATCATTTGCTATTGGGGAGCATGCTCTGTCTGAAACAACTTGCAGAGATTGGTTTAGAAGATTTAAAAACAACGATTTTGATGTGAATGACAAAGAGCGCTCTGATCAGCCGAAAAAGTTTGAAGATGGAAGATTGGAGGCATTACTTCAAGAAGACTTATCAGACGCTCAAAGAGTTGCTGGGAACATTAAATAAGTAGATGAGTTAATCGTTCGCAAACGTTTAAAAGCAATGGGAATAATCCAGAAATTAGGAAACTGAGTCTTACATGAATTGAGAGAAAAAGACTTGTTCCGTAGTCGCTAACTGGCGATGAAAAATGAATTCGTTACGACAATCCTAAGCGCAAGAAATCATGGGTGCTTCGTGGTCTTGATCATCAACATCAAGATCAAGGCTGTACATTTGATGTGACTTACCGTTTCGAGTTCAAGTTTTACCAGCGCCTTACATAAGACTTGTTCCGATCAGGCACGAGGCTATTAATTTAATTATTTGATTGTTTTAGGATCATAGATAAGCTAATATATTTTAGCTTTCACAGGGAGGAGACTGATCAGGAGGTTAAAAGCTTGGCGCCTTGCCTCGGGGCTAAGCCCGGGATGAGCGATTTCCTGTGAAGCTTTCCCGGGTAGTAGCATTCCGGTGGCTCTCGAAGCGCTGGTCGACCAATGTCGCGTGTGTAGGCGATGTAAACTGGGAATAACCTAGGCTATGAAGATCCGACCGATGATCAGTATCGCGGGGACTGAGCAAATGCTCTCGCCCAATCATGGGTAGGATTCACAGGGGTAGGGGTGGGACTAGTTAATACATGCTGGCTAGGAGCCTCTGGCCCTGATGGGTGAGCTGCATGCTCGGGAATCAGCCTAGCTGGTAGAGCGTGGATAATCGCGCGCTCCAACTAGTGAGTTGCTTGTTGGGATCTACATTCCGCGAGCGCACTAGGAGTCTCGGCATAGCCGTGATGCGGACGTATTCCGATCCCACCCCATGGGAACCATGTGAATTAAGCTTAATTGCAGATATCGCACGTTAAATATTCTCTCTCTCTTCTGTACATTTGATGGGATCAAGTAGGTGTAGTGTTCTATGAGTTACTGCAACGAGTCAAATCATCAATGCTGAACACTATCGACATTAATTACTCAATTTAAATCAAGCACTCAAAGAAAAACACTCGCAATAAACCAAAAGATACGACAAAATTATTCTTCTTTATGACAACGCTAGACCTCATGTTGCAGAACCAGTGAAAAAAAATCTTGGAGGTATTTGGAGGGATATCTTATTCCACTCGTCCTATTCACCAGATATTGCTCCTACAGATTACATTTGTTTCGATCGATGCTGCATGGTCTTTCTGAGCAGCACTTCAGTAATTTTGAAAATATCGAAAAATGACTCAAAGACTGAATAGCCTCGAAAGAAGGCTAAATTTTTCTACCGCGGGCTCCATTTGTTACCTGAAAAGTGGGAAAAGATTATAGTTTTTGATGGACAATATTGTAAATAAAATATCAAGTATCTTTTTGATGAAATAACCATAAATTTTTATAGCAAAAACAGCAAGAATTAATTCAAGCACATAATATATACATATATAATATAAATATAATATACAATATATGTAATATACAATAAATATATATTATATATTTATTGTATATTAATATTATTATAATTTATATTATTATATTATATTATTATTATATTATTTGACGAAATATTATAAAGTTAACAAAAAAATTACTCAGTATTTATTACGGAATAAATAGCAGACAATAACACTGGTATACACCAAATCCCCTTACTTCTGTAACTCCGGATTTACAATCAGGCTGAGTTCATTTTTTGGCACTCACGAAGCGTTGTTTCATAATCCTTATTGATTATTAAATATTAAAGGATAGTTGATGTTCACAAGCAATATAAACCAAACGCAGTCTTAGATTTTAAACCTTAAGCCATAAGAAATTGACCAACTACAGTCGGATGTGAGGAGAATAAGTGATTCGTTCATTCCTTATGCTTAAGGCTTAAAAATCTATTGTAGATCCAGTGTAACGGGTAATTTGGTCGCACTGAATGTATTCGAGGAGCGCACTATCATTTGAGTAATACTATCTGTGTCTCGTCTAATGGACGATGAAGATAGAATGATAAATAGCGCTAATAATATCTCCCTAAATGTAGCCTCTGTGTAATTCTTTCTGTTTCTGAACAATCTCACACTAATGCACACCAAGTAAGAAGACGGATATTTTCGAACGACTGGTGTGCATTGATGTGTGCACTGATGTATATTTCCGAACATAGTCTTAGTAGCTCGGTTGCACTAACATTACTTTGACTTTAAGCGAAACTTAAAATTCTTTCTGTCTTGTTTTAAAGCGAAAAAGAGACAGAGCTAGAGAGTTTTAAGCCTCACTTAAAGTCAAAGTAATGTTGATGTAATCGGACCTAAGCCTAGTGGAATATATAAAAGTCTACGAAGAATATATAGAGATCTAGATTCTTTCTTAAACTATCTACACAAATAAAGTGTGCAAATTTGTATTATTTACAGAAGCTCCTGGATATCTAATCGATCTAATGCATGATAAAAATCCTGCAATAAGAAAAGTCTGTGATACATGCTTAGATGTCATTGCTGTAAGTAACTAAGAACGCATGCATTTTCTTGTTTTTAAAAATTTATAAAGCATATGTGTTAAATAATACAAAAATAAAATGTTGTGTTATGTTGTGTTATAAGAATTGTTAATTATTCAATTTATTTTAGATATGCGACAAGAATTGGGCAGCTCGCATAAAAGTGGAAAAGTTCCGATCGCATAATCAGCAATGGTTGGAAATGGTTGAATCGATAGGAACAGATTCGATCAATCATATGTTACCGGATGATGATGACAGTTTATCTCCATTTATCAGCGATGATCTACTAAAACATACTATATTATTTCCTTCTGGTAATATTTATTTTTTTCTTTTTTATGAAATTTATTATTTAATTTATCTTTATAATAAATTATCATGCTCATGTAGATAACATAGCATCATTTAATGTGGATGATGGATTTTCGACTATGAAACATTCATCAGAATCATCTGAAAATCCTAGTCGGCCTGTTAGTAGGTACGTATCCAATGATGCATATATATATATATATATATATATATATATATATATATATATATTTTTTTAATGTGATAGTATGTGATAGATATAATGCGTACAGTACAATGCGTTAATAAATGAATTGCGATTACATGACAAACTAATTATTTATATTTTTTAGGTATCGAGATCTCGACGAAATAGGTGAACTCATGACTCGTTCTAAGTCTCGCATGTCTGTTGCTTCAGGTATAGAAGATTTATATTATAATTCTAGAATGAAATTCAATGAGTCAGATAGTTCTCACATATTAATCTGAAAATTAATCCAAATGCCCTGATATAGATACATGATTTAACTTCCCAAATATACCTATATTTTATGTTATCTTTTATGTTATATTCAATGCAAAAAAATGTTTGCTACTATTTACAAAGATATGCCTGCTTAAACAGATTTTATTATATATATTATAAATTGTTTTGACCTCATAGAACCAATTCTAATTACTGTAATCGACCGATTGTTACTTTAGAACTGACTAATCGCATTTGCATTCAACAGAATTGACCAATTGTGGTTGACGCTTAATCGATCGATAGGTTAAGCAGAGTTGGTGAGATCAGTCCATAGTCAAAATTTTAATTCTATTTTTTACTTATATTTTTTTATACATATGAATTTATTTAAGAATTGACTTTACACTCTGATATATATAATGCTACAAAATAATAATATTAAGTTTATTTCTCATAAGATCTCTTTTATTATGTGATAGGCTTCAGGCAGTTAAAATAGTGTAATGTATGTGGTTAAATGTATTTTTATGATAACTCAGATCTTTCGTAGTATTTATATTGTTATAATAGTATTTATATCAGTTAATAAAAAAATAAGTGTATGAAAGTACCGAACAATTTAGGATGTGTTCCACTTGACGCTCTTGTCATCCTTATTATGTATTAAATATTGAACAAGGACAACTAATGCTTGCGAGCGTTGTAAGCGCTAAATGATACGCATTTTTAGAATAAGGGATGAATTATATATAATCTGCGATAGAGCAACTTTTTCTTATTTATTGTGTATAACATATTGTGCAATAAGTATGAGCATATTTAACTTCTGCATATATCTTTCACTTTCTTTAGAGAATAATCAAATATGTATTATGTACAGTCAGCAATTAAAAGGTTGCAAAGGTTTCAATATTTTCTTTTTGATGGGTTTCAGAATGCAACCTACTTACCGAGTAATTGGTTCTTATTTATGTTATCCATAAGCTTGATAGGCTGCATTCCGAAATTCATTGAAAAAGTGTTCCAATCTTTTAGTTGCCGACTGTATATTCGATGTTATCTCTTATTTTTTATTGCACCTCTCATCTCTTTGTTATTAACTTATCACATATATTAAATGACATTTTATTATATCAACAACATGCATGACTTAGCTACCAACTATCTTCTATTTTCTCATGATAAAAATAAATTGAATCTCGTAGATTATTATATAGTGATTTATTTGAAAATATTTTCCTTATATCCAATTCCTCATTCAATAAAAAACTAAATATTTCTGCTTGATTTTGATTTTTGACGTCAGAATCACAATATCGTAGTAAGTAGTTTTAGCTACTTATTACGATATTGTGATCTTTAGATTAGGAGATCTTTCCCAATGACCTTGAATTTAACATATGTTATCAAGATTATGAACTTGAGTGACTTCTAACAAATTTTAGCTGACGCTCGTCCTTCATTAAAAAATTATTAACAAAAAAAGTTTGAAAAAATAACATCTTATTTTGGTTATATTGTATATAAAACAGAAACTGTTCTAAATTATATCCCCCTACATGCATTCCACCTCTTCCATTTGCTTAGTGGCGCGCGATTTTCCACGCGAACACAAGTTCACTGCTTTAGCAGAAAATGTGAATAGTACGTAGTTTAAGGGAGAGTTAGAGTTAGGTTATTATATATCCATGGATAAAATATACTTTAAAGGAGAAAATTTTTGTTTTATATGATAGAAAAGAGATATCATGTTTTTTCTTAAACTTTTTTTATTAATAACTTTTTAATGAAGAACGAGCGACGGCTAAAACTTGTTGGAGATTACTCAAGGTCATGATCTTGACAACATCAAGGTCATTGGGGGGGGAGAGTCCCCTAATCTAAAGATTTATTTGTGTTTATTTTTATTTATTTCTGTATTTTCTTTTTATTTAAATGGCTTTTGCCTCCAAGATTGAGACATATTTTCTTCCTCATTAATGGCTCCTGCGACGGCGCGCCATGATACGAATAGATGCACGCCACGCTTCGCGCACAACCTCGAAAGGAAGGGCGCCGGTGGAAGAGTGGTCTAGCTATATTTGTATATTCACACTGGAAAGTCAATAGGAGTCGGCACAGTTTTAGAGTAACTAAACATGGAAAGATGTCATCGTTGAATTTAGGAAAGACTATGTCCAGTTTGGGCTCTGGCTGAACAACATTGAGACCTAGCTAGGATTGTAGAGCATAAAAAAAAGGAATAAAGTTCCATATGCACAATTTTGTAAAATGAGTCCCTTGAGTGCGACAATTGTTCAAAGTTCGTTATTATGACCGTATATTATATGCTGTGTAAGACTGATTTAATTTCTCGAATCATCTAGTATCTGGAATATATCTAATCTCGATGAAGATAACTAAATTCTTTTTTGGATTCCCTCAAATGAATAGTTATAAGTGGTATATAGGGTGCGTCACCAAAATCTGGACAAAATTCAATTTAAATTTTCCGCTATATTGTGCCTCTGCCAGAAATTGTTGTTGGCGTCCGACAATGCTAGTAAACAGTCATATTCTCAAAATGGCCGCGATGTTAAAACCAAGTACGGAGTATAATCGAAGAGCCATGATCATCGAAGGCCTTCGCGCTGAGCGCTCAGCAACGGAAGTAATTCTATTTGGTTCTTTGGATATCCGAGATCACTCGTTTATGATATTGTGGCAAAATATACGGCTTTAGAACAGTCCAACGAAGGTTCCAATATGCTAGCAAGAAAGAGTCTCTCGAAAGAACACATCGCGAGGACGCAGTTATTGAAAGGATTCAAGCGCTGATTTCGGATGACCCAGGGCAATTAGCATCGATTGATGTAAGCGAGCCAACAATGCGTCGAATTGCCGAGGAAGACCTTCGATACAAATCGTACACATTAAAGATACGACAGATGCTCTCTAGCTGCCAGGACAAGAGTTATTCGCCTCCCATTCTGGTCTCCCAACAGCTCAGAATTAAATCCCTTGGATTGCTATGGAGCGTAGTTGAAAGGGTCAAACAAGTCTCGATATTTGTGATGTCATTAAGGTTCCTGACTAGTTGCGTCGGTCATGTTGAAATTGTGACGTCAGAAGCGAGAAATGACACATTAATTTATGTTGCCATTTTTAAATAAAGACAATTTGAATGAAACGAAATGACGAAATCTCTAAAACATTTGTAAAAATCGATGAAAACTGCCCTTTCCTCCCTTGATAGTCAATAAGTGGTACGTAAAATGAACCTAAATTCGGGCAAAAACATACGATCCGATAGCTGTTGAAACGAATAAAATATATGCTTTTACATATAAAATTCCAAAATAATTTTAGTTTTCATCGATAATTACGACTTTGATAAGTATGAGACAAGTCACATTTTCATAATTAGGCAAATAATAATAACGAAATGGCATGCAATATAAATTTCGTCTTCAAAACGTCATTTTTCCACGCCTATAAGTTCGACCATTTATCATAGTGCGACGCTACACACAAGTACGAGCTCATGTCCGTGAGCTCGCCTGCGGCGCGCCAAGAAAGTGAACGAGACAGCGAGTTCCTTCCACAAGTAATTTGTTTTAAGCGATCTAAAATGCTTTCTCGGCCGCTCGGCCCTAGGCATATCAATAAGGGGGTATCCTAAATAACATATAAGTTTTAATAAATAAATTGTAGTATAGTGTACTCCCTCCCCTTAATCCAGAATAGTATAAATCATGTTAAAACGTAACGTTTACGAGATATTTAATTATTTACGATTTTTCAAGCACGTTATATAGTATATCTCTCCTTCATAAATTCAAGTAGCAAGAATAATTCAATAGAAGTAAAATTTTATCGGAAAAAGATTATAAACCAGCATTTTTTTAAAAAAAAGTTTCGAAAGACCATCAGAAAAGAAATGCGTATGTTCAAGACTCGAGACTTGTGAAGAAAATATGCGAAAAAAAATCAAATAGTTGCAAAAAGCATTTTTCATTTATAAAACGAAAGATATTGATTGTATGAAAAAAAACGATATAAAAAAATGTGCGTATTCGAAATAACTACAAAATGAGACGTGGAACATTAAAATCGATCTATTAGTTCAGTAGAAAAAAAATTTTAAAAACATTGAAAAAGGCCTTTTTTTCACTCGCTCTCTGTTCATTGAGATTTAATTACGAAGCTTTGAAATGTAGCCCTCGTAAAATGTAGCCCTCGTAATGATGAATAAATTTAGCCCTGAACAAGCCTGAAAATGTTCATTAATTTTTGCAAAAAGCCATTTGTTCACTAAAAATTTATCTGCGGAAAACTTAATTTCTTTATCTTTGAACAATCGTATAGCAATTTACAGGGATTTTGCTTCTTCAAGGGTTGCATTATCACATACACTTAATAACAAAATGATTTTTTTGCAATTAAACTATTATAAAACGACTTTAAAAAGTGGGTATCTTTTTCCATATAAAAAAAAAACGAAAATAATTTTGTTAATATGCATCAAATAAAATAGTTGTGTCAAACATTCGAAATCTGACATTTTTCTACGAATTTAAAAAAAAAAAATTACTTTCCGATTATTAGGAGCGGAAACAATAATTTTTTTTCAATAAATCACTATGGCTTTAGTTTCTAAGAGTTCAGTCTAACATCAATTTGTCAAGGAAGAATTGTACTTTTGTTGTTGAAAAACTCGAATTTTTTGCTGACGAAAAAGTTTGTTTAAAACCATTGGAAAGTTGAAAAACGTGAGGCAATGCGTCGGGCGGAGTAAGGGCAGGATTGATAAAAAATATGTTTAAAAAAAAAATAAAACATTCAGTTTTTTTTGTTTAAAATGTTGTTAATATTTTTAATGTTTTATGTATTTTTAATGTTTTAAATGGCTTTAGAAAAGTATTATATTTAAAACAAAAAAAAATACTTTTTAAACATATATTTATTATATTTTATTAAAACGTATGTTACTTTCAAGTATTTTGAAACGTTTCTGAAGTACATTTTAGCATTTAATTTTATTTCCACCTACTTCCTCATTTTTCTTAAATTTGAGCATATTATCACATAAATATATTTGACTGTGTTGTTTGCTTAATTTTTGTTGTTTGTTTAATTTTATTTGATTGTATATATTTTAAGTTACGTAAATTTAAACAATAGCATTTTGCTAATGTGGTCCTTTATGTGTATTGATTACTCACGGCTTCCTTTTGAGATTTTTATTTCAAAATAATTATTCCTTAAATTAATTGTAGTTCTAATCTATTAATCTATAATTTACATTACTATAGATTTTTATAGGCTGCCGAGTTACTTATATACAGGGTGTTTGGAAATGATAAATCTTTTATTAGGTGTACAACTTTGCTTCCGCCGTTTTTTTTCCGAAATTCGAAGCTTTATTGTAAAAAACTGGTTATATATTTAAGATTCAAAGTATTGTCCATCGCTGGCCACTACTTTCTCCCATCTTTCGGGTAGCGTACGAATCCCGCGTCGAAAAAACTGGTCATCTTTTGAGGCTATCCACGAATCGATCCAATTTTTTACT
>Ga0157364_1008260_pt1 | contig 10790 bp, 4 predicted proteins | sample AttsexASBM2_FD_111476 | JGI IMG/M metagenome (GOLD analysis project Ga0157364, IMG submission 111476) | Fungus gardens microbial communities from leaf cutter ant in Ribeirão Preto, State of São Paulo, Brazil - Atta sexdens ASBM2 | ecosystem: Host-associated > Fungi > Mycelium > Unclassified ... | reverse complement strand
TAATATATGAGATTTTTCGAGTGACCAAATTAAGCCATTTCAACATAATTACATTTAAAAAATTTAATATAGATGTTGACGTCCAATATAGACAGATAAGAGCAGTAAAAGAAATAGTGATCAAACAGACTATTAACAGGAATCGATAATCAATTAATGAACATTAACAAAAAAGTTCATTTATTTTACACAATTAATAATTATATGCAAAGAAAACAAAGACTGACAATGAGATGCACTGTGATGACATGTAGTATCTATGCGTGTCAAAGATAAAAAAGTGATTGATAATTGCGTGACGAAATGAAATAAAAAATTCAGAAATTTAGACTGATAGAAATAATAAATAAAAGGATTTATAGGATCAAGAAGCATCAATACTATTGAAGTTTCTGCATGGGCTCTTATCGGCTATTAATCTTTTCTTAATTTGATCTCAGAATCTATAGAAAAATATTATTATCATCAATATTGTTATAAAAATGAAACATTTCAGAGACATGAAGCTCCAACCATTCAAGTTCAAAAACAACGAGTTTGCTGCCGAGTTTTCGTGCACCTCCCTGAGCGCGCGGGCCAGCAGAGATGAGACTGCGCCAGTTGCAGTCGGTTCCACGTTGGCTGCTGCGGTTCTCCTGACGATTACTGGCTATGCGGCCTACCGATACTTCAAAGTGAAGAAAGTTAAATACGACACGATGGAATAAGTAATATCCAGGGATCCCACTGTCACACCGATGCCAAAAAAATACGTATCGCCAAAAATCGACGCCGTTCGCGAGCGACACGTAGTTTTTCCCAACACACGCTAGTCATTCGGAAAAAGGTTTGTTTTTTTTCGAAATTTTATCTTTCGGATATTTCTTTTTTATTTGTAGACTTGAACATAACACACATCAACGTTTCTTGTAATTATCACGGAATCAGCGATTATCTTTGAAAATACCTAATGAGTCTATTGATAATTAAATTGGAGTCCAGCTCAGAGCTGGCTCTGTGAAACAGGATCGCGCAAAAAATCTTTTAGATAGATGTATCCGAATACACATCCAGGATATCCTATTATAAACATTAAAGAATATTTTAAACTATTTTTTTGATAAAAAAATAACAGTTGCACTATACTATAACAGTTGCAATGCAACAATTGCTATATACTTAAGTTTTATTAATTAGCATTGAGGTTTATTTTATTGTCAGTAAAAAAATTGTTATTACTTAATTTACTTAAGTAATTATATTTAAAAATTAATTTTTGAAGAAAATCTTTGTTTTACATTTTTTTATAGATTATTCATCTTTATAATTAGAAAAATATCTTGATATTTATAATACAACATTTACCGATTTTATAATTGAAACAATCTCATATTAATGCATAATATACATACATGAAATTAGATATTACCGATTCATACGGTAAGTATTATAAAAGTGTCAAAACCGTAAAAAACAACATGATAATGGAATTTCATTGCTAATATATGCGCAACATATTAATCGCATCGAATGTCTACATCATGTTTTTGAGATTTAAAGAAATGACATTCACAATCGCAAACTCGGATGGTTGTATCAATTAGGCTTTCCAACTTGTAGATATTGATCTACACATCATCATATTTGCATGAGCACTGGAAAAAATATACTTAAAAATTTTGTCAGTCATGTACATATTTTATTATTACAATAATTTTATTGATTATAAGTAATTCAAATTTTGCATAATTTTTTAGAATGCCCATAAACATATATTTTAATGTTCTGCGAAATACTTACAATATACGATTAAGATAATTAAATTGTTTCTCTCGGCGTAATTCTTACAATATAATGTATCTTTATCCTTTGCGAATATTATTATAGGTATATAGTAATAACTATATACATATAGTAATACAAATATAGTATAGAGAGATAATAATATTAACTTGGATTAATTCACATAAAGAAATTGAAATAAGACTTCGACATCTCGGAGATGTAAGGTGGTCCTTTTCGGCAGCTAACGTTGTTAAATAGCGGGTATACCTAGATTACCATTAATGAGAGTGTATTAGAAATGTTAATACACTTCAATGTGACGCCTTAATTATCTTGTACATAGCAGTCCATAATTTACAGATTCTTTCCCATTTTTTACACTAATTGTACTCTATTTAATTATGTTTTACTCTCTATAACGTAGTCTCGTAAATTACCAATGTGCGAATTTAAGTCTAACAATAAGATATTTAATATGTAAATATAAAATATAATTAATTAATTATTTTTTTGTTGCTATTTATGTCTTAAATGAAGATGGATTGTGATCCAAACTAGTTTGCAAGTTGATCATAAATATTACTCGCTTGACTTTACATAATACAAAGTAAGAAATTGTGTATATATATATATATATATATATATATATATATATATATATATATACAATATACACAAAGTTGGGAAGTAACACCGTTACCGTTATAGTTATTTTTTTAATAACAATAATTCTTTTATATTTTTTTTAGTAACAGTGATTGTAAAATGCATTTGTTGGATAATGATTTGTTTGGATAATGAATATAATCATTATTTTGTATATTTATAAATTACACAATATCATACACGTATGGAACGTACATAAACAAGTTCCCTTTTAAAAAAAGAGAATGTTATGTTCGATCACGTTGCAATTAATTAACTACTATAGATCTCATGTTGAACTGGTTAATACCCAATTAGATAAAAAGGTTATTTTATAAATATAACATTTTACAAATATAACACATTTTACAAATATAAAACTAACTGTAACGAGTTATTTTTTAAAAGTAATTTTCCCAATTCTATATATACATATGTATACATATACTCGCTATATATGTTTATCAAATCTTCTTCGGAATATTTATATGAATATGTCAATTTAAGAAATGTAATAGTAAACTTTGTAATAAGAATGAATACGAAGATACGTCGTCAAAATATTTCTATTTGATTTACAATTTTATCAGCACATGTGCGCATGAATTCATACAATATGTTACATATGTAAATATATGAACCTTGAAGCTATGATTATGCATTATGAGTGAAACGTTTACTTTATACGAAAACATGTAAACATTTATTTTTGTTCATATACAAAATCTTGTTTTGATCTCTTCTCATAAAAATTTCCTTATTCCAATATTCTATATTTTATAGTAAATTTTTTCTAACGATTTGTAAAGTTTCGTAAATGTGTAATCTTAGAAATCTACAGATAATTTATTTCAGTGATATCCTGGCGTATATAAAATTCAAAACTACTGTAACTTTATATATTTATTTAAATTACGATATAACGTCGTTATTGTGAGGTTTTATCACTTATGAGATATATATATATGGAAGATGATAAAGGACAGTTAATTTATACGTTGAAAATAGCTGATCGCTGGCGACGGCGCGCGATAAATAATATAATTATTAGCGAATTAACGTACCTAAGTGTAAGATGTATGTGTTCGCGCATGCATTAAAAATTATACATATTTACGAGCGAACATATATATATATATATATATATATCGTATAGATATACATATATAAAGAAAAACTTATCGATATATGCATAACATATAAACCTCTGTCTTCCAAGTGCATATTAAAGTTATTTCGTATGTAAATATATTACGAATATCGTATGTTGTATTTCCAAGATTTGTCAATCGTCGATTCGTGAGTGTGGCCGGCAGCATTGATTGTGCGAGTATCGTGACGATTTACAGGATTTAAAAAAAGATTAAAATATCAATAGGCGATCTTTAATCTATTCTTCAATAAGTACTTTGCAGTAAATGCGAATAAACATGCATTTTTTTTAAATTAAAAGCAATATATATATGGTAAATCTAGACTAGGTAAATTCGCTTTTGAAGCAAACACGTTGCCTGTCGTATAAAAAATATGCTACATAATTAAGTTTATTACATTTTCTGAAATTTCTACCATCTCTTCTTATAATTACAAAATAAACAAAAAACTAGTCTCTGAACCAAAAAAATTGGAAAGATCGAATGGATATCATGCGTACTCGCGATATCGTGATATTACAACACGAGGTCTAGCTATAATTATAAAAATGTATTTTTGTGCTACAGTCAATCTTATACCATAGATATTAACGAATAGAAATTAAGGAAGTTAGCGGCGCGATTTAGCGGCTTATGTCTCACAATAATATAAATTAATGAGCAGAACATTCGAAAGACCTCTTAACGATTTTTGCATTTCTCTTTTTTGTGAAACAATGGGAAATGAGAGTAATGCGTAGTGACTTAAATTGCTGAATCGCAACGTTTTTACAATGGAATGACGTCAAATTATGAATCATATCGCTTGACCTATAGCAACAGTTAAATTTTGTGACAATTATTATAATGCATTACCGCGAAGATCGCGAGAACAGGGAGATGGATTCCGGTTTCACGTATCATAGTGTATCATAAGTCTATTAAAATTGTATCATATTGATAAAATAAAGGCTGTTATACAAGTTCACTCAATCGTGCATTGTATGTACATATCACATTCACAATCATTTATATTAAAATTTTATCAACTATGACATTCTCGCAGTTTGAGAAAAATAACACATTATTATTGCGTTTTTGGAGAAACCAGAAAAGTATGATAATCAATTATTTGAAAATAATTATTTTTTAAATAATGATTAATTACTTCTTGTTTATTTCAAATAATTCTGTAATATTTATGAAAATGATTATTGATGAGATCTTTAAAAAAAAGACAGTATAATATTTAATGTTGGAAAAGCAAAATATTTATACACCTCATGTAATTACGATGTATTTTTATTTTTACATGAGCATTACGCCTTTTGAAAGCAGATGTCTATTTGGTGTTCGCCGAGCGAAGGGTCGGAGATATAATAATCTTGCGTCGTGGAAGGGCGTGAAAAGTACAGTCAAGCAGGCTTATGCTAGCCGTGGGGAGTCCTCGCACAGCTCCCTTTGCGCAATGCGACGCACCGTCGTCAACGGCTCATTGTTGCAATGTCCATTGAAATCTCTCACAACAATAGCGCGCGACAAGATGATCGTATTGTCGCCTGCGAGCGCATCCAGGACCTTTTACGCTCTATGGGTACTTGCGACCGGAGAAATCGCTGCTCTCTCAACAAGGATTACTTCTTGTAGCACGGATTATAGCTGTGCGTGACGCGCGATTATTCCGCCAATTTAATATCTAATCAAACGAGTCTGAAAAACTCTCGAGAAAATGCGATCGGACAGCACAAAAAACGTATTACATTTTTTAGTACAATTTATAAATAATAATAGTAACAAATATTACCGGCGAAAAACAAGAAGAAAGAAACCAAGAAGCAGGAAAAGAGTTGATACTGATGATTTGCGACTCAATCGCGTTTGTAATTGGCTGACACACACCTAATTAGCAATTATCATGGCACAATTTCGTTTAATTGGCCAGAAATTTATTCTTTACGCATTGGATGATACACAGTCGCGGCGATAACACGACGGCGGTGACCGGGATAATTGAACGTAATTGGCCGCGTTTGATGACAGATGTACCGCTGGATCCGATAGGGATGATTCGCGCGCGAAGAGCGGAGAACGGCAGAAGAGCTAAAGGGAGGAAAGAGGAAGCACAGTGTGCGGCGACGGGGTACGGAGACGGCCTATAATTTATAAACTAGGGGCTGTTTTGGGGTAATTGCAGATAACGACGGGGCGGTCCGGATAACAAGCCGACATGGGAGTCACTGGACACCAGTGCTGCTCCACCATCCGCGTGTAACACCATAACCTTAGCGTCGTTATGTACGGTAATCCCGGCTCTATATGTGTAGTATAGTTTGCAACCCTGTCCAAGCGTAAGTTATGTCGCGCGTGATATCTCACCGCAGGGGGTTGAGTTAATAAATGACCGTGGTTGCAGCGAATCGCCCACCGCCGCCTTTCGTCCTTCGAACTCGTTAGCTCGAAGTGTCGAGCGCAATGTCATTTAGACTATTCCTTTTCCTAGTACTTTAACTAACAAAATATATTTTTTATATTTTATTTTTAGGTACTTGTAAAATAATTAAATTAACTGTGTTTGTTAATTTGATGATTTTAAGTCAGAAAAGTATTACGCGATATATAATCTAAATTAATTTAATTTGATAATTTTATGATATAATTAGTTATATATTACATTATTTAATTATGATGTATAACAATGCAAAAATAAGTTCCATATTTTTATCGGAGACTATGTCACGTGTTGTTAAGTAGCAAAAAACATGCCTATTCTGCCTGTATGGACTCAGAAAATTTATTTAGGTGAATACAATAATGCCGGGATTACCTGAAGAAGAAATTAATAGATTGGGTTTATATTTTGACAGGTTTGTAGTTTTAATAGATAGGCTTTGAATATACACGCATTAAGAAATATTAATGGTTAAATAAATATTAGGTATGGGAAAAAGTTCGTGGCGTTTTTTTAATTGGAAAAACGCCATGAACTTTTTCGCATACCTAATATTATGTTAATTTGTATTACACATATGAAATAACCTGACTTTATTTTTACTTTAATATTTGACTTTATGTTTATTTTTGTCACGTTATTTTAATAGACTAGGAATATCTTTGAATATAATGTTGATTGAATATATTATATAATGTATTTATATATTGCCATGAAGAACACGGAATATTAATTCAATTTTTTTAAATAAGCAGAAGTTATATCTTTAGATGACATTTATTTGACAAAAATTTAACAATGATGTTTTATAAATTTTATATTTTTCACAAATTAAATTTGTGGAATTTTATACAACCATTATCTTCCATAAAAAATTAGCTTTACCAAAACAAATTTATAAATTGTTTTACTCTCTCTCTCTCTCTCTCTCTCTCTCCTCTCCCTCTCCCTCTCTCCTCCTCCCCCCTCCCTCCTTCCCTCCCTCTCCCTCTCTCTCATTTCGCAGATGATGCACTAATATGTACAATAGGCTATTCAAGCCAAGAAATAAATATATAATCTTAATATGCAAATGCAAAAAATTGAGGAATTTGAAAAATAATAGAACTGCTAATTAAATGTTAATAAAAGCTAGTTAGAAGCTTAGTTAGAAGTATTAGGAAAAAAAAGGAAAGCAATATGAAAATAAAACTAGAAAATATTAATTAGAAATGGTTAGTGAAATTAAATACTTAGGTGTCATTATAGAAAGAAATCTGAATTTTAGCACATGTTAATTATCTAGGCAAAAAAATAGGATCGAAATTGGGGCATTTCAAATTAGTATGAATTTAACACCATATATACATTGTATATAAAGCGATAATTGTTCTGTTATTCGAATATTGTTTGTCTATATTACTGAGTTTAAATGATTATAATGATTATAATGTGTATAAGTATTGATAAAAATTTCAAAATAAAGGGATGAGAATTATATTACGGTGCAATTATAGGACAAGAATTAAAGACATGGTTGAAACATTGCAATTTATGTCAATTAAAGAAAAAATTGAATACAATGTTTGTATTTTGATACATAAAATGAGAAATGGAAACTGCCCGGATTATTTAAAAAAATAAGAGCAAGTAAAAAAAGGAGAAAGGAGTACAAATAAGATTAGAAGGTAATATATATATATATTAATAGATGTAAAACTAGAGAGAATGGAGAATATTGTTATATGATGGGTTTAAAATGTACAATAATTTTTCAAATGAAATAAGAAAGGAAAAAAGATTAAAAAGCTTTACGAGAGTGTTAGTGCATATATTAGAAGTAGAGAGGGATAGTACAATGTGAGTGTAAGTCTGGCAGTTTGAATAATTCGCATTATATTAGATTGTATGTTATATGATTATCAATCAATATTGCTAGTAGTTATTACAGCTAATAAAGATCAATCAATCAATCATTCTCCCTCTCTCTCTCTCTCTCTCTCTCTCTCTCTCCTCCCCCTTTTCTGCCTTGTACCTTTCTTTTTTCCTTTTTTCTTCTTTTCAATTTTCTTTATTCAATAATTTAAATAAACTCCTAATTTATTATAATTTAATTTATGCAATAGTTTAAAAATATAATTTTTTTCTACTTTATTGCACAACTTGTTGTCGAAGGGAAAACGTTGATGTGTGGCTTGCACTCTCAGTGCGCTATAATCAGCTTCGCACGTGGAGCAGATCCTTCCTGGAGACGCTATAAATACATCTCCTAGATGTATGACGCGATGATTCTTTAGTTCCCACAGCACGAACGAGCAACTCGGTATAACCAACGTCTTGATAAGCCGATAAAAAGCAACGCGGCCTTGACAGGTCTGCACGGTCAGCTCGAAGAATCGTCGTAGGCAGCGTTTCGTCTTCGTCTTCGTGAAAACGTCATCTTCATATGCGTGTAGCGTGAAAAAATTAGCCGACTAATATCGGCATCATTTGCCATGCGCGGATTAGAAAAATTCGCCGAAGCATCATTCTGGAACACACACTCACTTTTTGCTTATATTATAACATTTAACAAAATTAAAGACATTAATAGAACAATTATAAAATTTCATATTACATAAAATATATGTATAACATATCTCTAGTATAGAAATTTGATACGATAAAAATTTTATATTTCGTAATTTTTTTATAACATTTTATTTACAAACATTCTTTACAACAATAGAAAATAATAATAGTAATATGTAAATTATAATGAAAAATAGTTATTAAATGTAATATATATAAATTTTCTTACAGAATTCTGATTAATACATTTTGTATTAAATATTTCTTTTTTTATATATAGAAAGGATTGCGAGAGAATGTGGTAACTCTTATTTAATAAATCTCGATTGCGAGGCCGGAGCGATTTCATCGTTTGAAAACCACCCTCTAACAAAGAATATGACGACACAGACACGTAAACGGGGGATTTTCGTGGGGTTGGCGCGTACATTCAGTACCTATGTAGTGGCTGCCTATTGGGGTGCTCCAGGATGACAATGATGTAACGCGAAACCTGCAAAACTTTTCTCACCCCCCTTTTTCTGTCCGCCATAAACGTAAATTCAGAGCTTTATTCGCTCGTATTAACATTGCATTTTTATATCATGTGTTTCAATTCAGTAAAGAGTATTAAATTTCAATGCTTGTAGTATAAAATGTTACGTTTCTCGATAAATTTCCTCAATAAATTGTAATAACAATAAAATGTACGATGAATTTTAATTTACAATATGAGTTCTATACTAAAAGATATTTACTTCTTATTTAAATATATTTTCAATAAAAATTAATAGCAAATAAATTTGATGATCTTAGGTGATTACTAATAAACATAAATCTAAAAAAAAGATATAAATATGATTTTTAAAATAAATAAAATGAGGAGTTGTTTGTAGAATTAATTTATAATTTCGCATTGCTTCTGTAGAACTTAAAAAATTTTTTCAATTATTTAATAAGTGAATCAAAAGTGTATGTACATTTACATACACGTGTACGAACCATTTGGTCGAAGCGTTGCGAATAGGGATATCTCAGCTGAAGAGAAACAGAAAGGTGTCGCCGGAGGTGACAAGAGTAGAACGAAGACACGATAACATGGGATAGAAAAGGGGCGTTCATAATAACGTCCAAGGGTAGGGGGAGGGGGCTAACAGCGTTCCTCGTGTTCAGATGCTCTTTTCAAGAGTGCGAACCCTCCTCGACGCGCATTCAAGTGTCCGCTGCTTTGTAATGCCTCTTAATACCGCTTCGCTGTCGTTATTAAGGATCCGGAACATATTGTCGATACAACAGCGACGACACCACATTATGGCGTCAAGCCCTTTATTGAGTATACACTGTGGGAGTGTGGATGTATCGTAGGAAATGCGGGATGAATTTTTCAGCGGAAGTTGAGAAAAGCAACATAGTCATAATGGAACTTTTAAAGGAAATCGTTGAAAAAGATTAGTTCTCGTTCTTTGCAAAATTGTTCTTTGTATCTAATTATTTAAAGAAAACATGAAAGGTAGCCAATGTTATTTTTAAACTCAATATTAGGTTTAATTTTGCATGTAACTATCTCTTCGTATTTTAATACATAATGAAAATAAAATTATTTTGAAATATTTATTCTCTGATAGTGTATAGCTATCTCTATTCAATAATTCTATTCGATAAAAGATAAAAATATCTTTGATTTGTCTATTACTATATGTTTCGTGAAATATTCTAGAAGAATTCTCCAAATTTTTCCAGTAAGTGAAAGAAGAGTACAAGAGAGATTTTAGGTTCTTTTATAGAAAATTCGGTCTCGCGACTTCTCTAATTTCTGATCCAACAAGAGAGATCTCCGAGGGTCGATTTCATAGAAAAGTACCTCGTTTCGCGTTTTGTCGGAGTCCGTGATACCTTTCTTTTTTTTATTATCGTCGAATTACGTAAAGTGATTGCGAGAACCTCCCTTGCAGGCACTGCAACGTTTCGCGACGATTCGAGCGTCGCGATGTACCTGCAGATAAATCGTGCGAGTTAGCGTAAGACGATCCAGCGCGCGAAACTATGTCCAGCTTTTTTTCCCACAAAACTCACCTGACACAGGTTCCACTGATAAAGAAACGTAGAAAGTGCGAAGTGGCACATTAAGAAGAGTCTCGTATGAGGAATTGTTCACGATGTCTCAAAAAATTTGCGATTATAATATAATATTCAAAATAAATAAAAAATTATTGATTTTTACTGATTTATGTTGTAATGAAAATTTAAAAAATCTGTAATTAACACTTTTA
>Ga0157364_1008259_pt1 | contig 10790 bp, 18 predicted proteins | sample AttsexASBM2_FD_111476 | JGI IMG/M metagenome (GOLD analysis project Ga0157364, IMG submission 111476) | Fungus gardens microbial communities from leaf cutter ant in Ribeirão Preto, State of São Paulo, Brazil - Atta sexdens ASBM2 | ecosystem: Host-associated > Fungi > Mycelium > Unclassified ... | reverse complement strand
TATGATGTCATTTGTTCTAGATTCTTCTACTTTGTTCTCTGTGTCTTGTGACCTAACCCTAATCCTATGTTCTAAAAATAGAAAAATAAGAAAATAAAATGAAAAGAAAAAGAAAATGGAAAATGAAATAAAGAGAAACTAAGTCTACTGTTTATGAACTTAACATTATCCCCCTCTTAAGGTTTCTCCTCCAGAGAAACTGTTTTCCATCTTCTCCAGTTTCTCTCTAACTTCAAATATTCCTCCTCAAATTTTCCATTGTCCCATTCATACAACATCCTTGCTGTAAACTTTCCTAGTAACTCCCCCCTCCTAAAGTCTCATTCTTCTGTCCTATCCAGCTTTTCCTGTCTTCTTATTTCTGCTTCCATTCTCCCCTCAAAATCTTCTAACATTTCTTTTGTATTTCCTAACTCCTTCTTTTTTACCCAGGAATCATGCTCCACTATAAATCCCTTCTATCATACTAAATATTTCTCTATCCCCCTTATTTTCCTTTTGTTTAGTATTTTTTCTACTTCTCACTCCTCAACTCCATCTACTTCTACTAGTTTTTCTTCCTCTTTTTTCTGTCCTTTCACCTGTTCCTTATACCATACTATTCTGCTTACATTGACTACCAAATGAATTCTCATTGAACTCAGTAGTCGCAGCTTCACTGCATTTGACAAAACCACTTCTTCTATCTTGTACGGCCCTACATATATTTCAGTCAACTTCCATGCTGGTCTTTTTTTGAACACTAAGTCTTTTGTACTTAGCATTACTCTATCTCCCTTCTTCCATTCCTCTGTTTCTTTCCTACTTCTATCTGCATACCTCTTTATCTCTTCTTGCGTTTTTCTTAATGCTGCCCCCACTTCCTCATGTACCTTTTTCATTCTCTCTACAAACTCTGTTGCACTTTCCATTTTTCCTTTCTTTCTTATATCTCCTTCCATTCTCAATTCTCTCTCATAATTTGCCATGAAAGGTGAAACCTTAGTTGCAGTGTGAGTTTTATTGTTCACTGCAAACTCAGCTGTTGCCAGCCATTCTGGCCAGTCCCTCTGTCTATGCTCCACAAACAACCTCAGGTACTGCTCCAACTCCTGATTCATTCATTCTGTCTGCCTATTGGTCTGTGGGTGGAATGCTGTTGACAACTTTGTTTTTATCCCCAACATCCAGTTCAACTCCTTCATTAATTCTGCTGCAAACTGGGGTCTCCTATCTGATACCACACTTTCTGGTAATCCATGTAGCTTCCACACATTGTCCCTAAACAACCTTGCCAATCCTTCTGCAAATGTTCCTTCTATTGTTGCCACAAAGTGTGTCATCTTGGACAACCTGTTATATACTACCAGGATTGCATCCTTTCCTGCTACTACTGGTAGCTTTGTAATAAAGTCTACCATTAGATGCGTCCATGGCTTTTCTGGCACCTTGCTCAACTTTAGTTTACCTGCCAGTTCCTCCATTCTATTTTTCATTCTCTGGCATAAGTCACATCCTTCCATATATTTCCCTACATCTCTCATAACTCCTGGCCACCAATAATTCCTCATTACTAATTCCACCATCTTCCATTGCCCTCCATGTCCTGCTGCTGGTACATTATGATGTAGCTGGATCACTTCTGCTCTTAACTCCTCATCTCTAGGTACATACACCTTTCCTTCCTTTAATACCAATTTCCCTTCTATCTTCCATTCGTTTCCTCTTAGCTCCTTCACCTTTGTCTTCTTCATCTCTTCTACTACTCTAACTATGTCTTCATCTTTACTCCTAGCCTTTTTTATTTTTTCTAATAATTCTACCTCTGGTCCCTCTATTACTACTTTCTGTAAACTACAAACCCAATTGTCTTTAATAAATATTTGGTTCTCATTATCCCTATCTACACCTATTTTCCAGTTCAATCTTCTACTAAGTCCATCTGCTTTTCCCATCCTTATCCCTGGCATATGTTTCAAGGTGAAGTCAAATCTAGACAAGTATAGTGCTCATTGGGCTTGTCTTCGATTCAGCTTTTGTACCTTCATGAAGTATTCTAAGTTCTTATGATCCATCCAGATCTCGAACTTGAACTGTACTTCTTCCAACAAGTGTCTCTAGGCTTCCAACCCCCTAATAATCGTCAACATTTCTTTATCATGAATTTCATAATTCCTCTCCATTTCATTCAATGATTTGGAAAGAAATGCCACCGGTCTCCATAATTTATCTTCGCACTCCATTGACAACACTCCCTCTATCGTATAATCAGATGCATCTACCTTCATTCACATTTTATTATTTAGATCTGGTGCTACTAGTACTGGTTCTTCTATAAACCTTCTCTTTAATTCTCCAAATGCTCTCTCCTGATTCTCTGTCCATTCCTACTTGTTACCCTTCTTCACCATATCATGTAGTGGTCTGGCTATTGATGCGAAACCCTCAATGAATCGACAATAGTAATTAGCCAATCCTAAGAATTTTTGCACATCTTTGACACACTTGGGTGTCGGCCACTTAAGTACTCCTTTTACCTTCTCTTCTTCCATCTTGATCCTCTCTGGTCCTATTACCACTTATAAGAATTCCACTTCTCTAACCTTCCATCTATATTTTTCTAGTTTTATATATGTGTCATTTTATTCTATCCTCCTAATAACTTCTGCTACTATTTTGTTGTGCCCCTTCTCTGTCTCTGTTCCAACTATTACATCATCAATAAATATGGCTACTTTCCCTGTATTGATAAGATCCCTTAGCAACTCATTCATCATAGCTTGAAAAGTCGCTAGTGAGTTGGTCAATCCAAAGAACATTACTATAGGTTCAAACAACCCTTCTAGCATTGTGAACGCAGCTTTCCACTTATCTTCTTCCTTAATCCTCATGTTATTGTAACCCCACCTCAGATTCATCTTTGTGAATACCTTCTTTGTCCCAATATTCTCCAAGACATCCAATATCAGTGGGAGTAGGTAGTTGTTCTTAACTGTTCACTTATTCAGATACCTGTAATCTTGCACCATCCATTTCTTTCCATCTTTTTTCCCCACAAAGAACACTGGTGCCATTTGTGGTGATTTTGACAGCTGAATGTATCTCTTTCTTAGCTACTCTTTCATGAATTCTCTTACCTTCTCTCTTTCCTCCCTTGACAATGGACACACCTTCCCCTTTCTTGGTACAAACCCTTCCTTCACATCTATTGCATGGTCCCACACTTTCCTTATTGGCATCCTCTCCAATTGTTTCTTTCCAAACACTTTTATCCATTTATGAAATTTTTCTGGCACCAGCTTTTTTGCTTCCACCTCTGATCTTGCCACTTCTTCCTCCTCATCCCATATTTCCCATTCTTCTGCCACTTTCTTTACTTCCATCATCTTCCCTTTTTTCTGCTTCTTCTTATCCTTCTCTTCCCTCTTTCTCCCAGCTTCTTCTTTTGCTTCTTTCTTCTTTTGATTTTCCCACCCCAATTTTCCTTATACTGGCCTTTACTGCTTACCACACTCCTTTGGGCATCTAGTTATTTTCACTTCTCCTGTCCTCCAATCTATTTCTGGATTATGGTATACTAGCCACGGCATTTCCAAGATCACTGTCCATTTCTGTCCCCCAATAATATTGATTTCTGTCCTCTCCCTATGACTCTGATAATAAATATTTACCTCCACCATATTTTCTATAAGTCCTTCCTTGTTGAATGACCCATCCACATTTCTTACATTTATTGGTCTCTTCAACTTAAAGCCTTGTTTCCTTGCGAACTCCAAACTCATCACTAACCCCATTGCTCCACTATCTAACAGTGCTTCTACCATAACCTCTTCCTGTGTATCTATCCTCTCCAACCTGATTTTCACTGTTACTTCCTTTAAGGTTCTTCCCTCTACTTTCCTTACTTCTATTTTTTTCTCAATTCTCTCTGGTTCTGATGTACCAGCATCTATTTGTGTAGCTAATACATTGAATCTGTTATAAAAATCTAGTTGAGGGACTCTAGATTCTCCACCCCTTTTTAATTGTCCAATTGTCCATGAATTCCCTCAATTCTTCCCCCACTATATTCCAATCTCCTATTTTTTGCCACTCTTCCTTTCTGTCTCTAATTCCTACAGTGGCGGGCCATGTGCCCAAAACCTCCACAAGTATAACAATTCCTCCCCTTATCTACCTCCATTACATAAGAGTCTCTTCTCAGAGGAGCCCCTGTACCTTATCTTTGCTCCTATTTTTTAACAACTACTGCATTCATCCTCTCTATCTCTTCCATTGGAGCAGGCCCTGTTGTTGCTTGCTAAGAGGGCTGTTGCCTCCTCTGCCACACTAGGAGTCATGACATTATTTGTCTTTGCTCCTGCTTAGGAGCTCCTTCCGTTGTCTCTTTCTTCTCTCTCAACCTCTTCTTCTTTCTCCTACTCTCTCTCCAATTTCTGTCAAGGGCCATTGCCCTCTTGTACCACTGTTCTATGGAGGCCAGTGGATTTTCTGCCTCCATCAACTTCCTCCTTATCCCTTCATTTATCCCTCTCTTGAACTCCTCCACTAATAGCCTTCCCTCATATCCGCTTCTCCTTGCCACCCTCTTGAACTTCTGTACAAACTTCTCCATTGTTTTCCCTCCTTGCTCCAATTTCCTTAGCTCTGCTGTCTTTGTTAATTCTTCTTCTCCTCTGCCAAATTCCTTCTTCAAACTTATTAAAAATTCTTCTGCTGACTCATATTCTACCTCTCCTGACTCCAATTCCTCTATTACATTCTCCTTCCATACATCTGTAGATCCTCCCTGCACATATGAGAGGACCCACTGTACTTGTTCTTCCACCATAGTTCCTCTCAACTTCATTCTCAAAAATAATCTATACACCGTGATAAATCTCCCTACTTTTTCTGCTTCTCTGTTAAAGATGGCTAGTTTGGCCATCTCCATGTGAGGTCCCAGATTAGACCCTGTTGTCATGCCTCCTATTCCTGCTCCTCCTCCCACTGCAAGCAAAGCTTGTATCTGTGCCTGCATAGCAGCCAACTGTTCCTGCTACTACTGAATGATTTCATGTAGGTTAATTTGACTCATGTTGTTATGGGGTAGAGAGTCAATAGGTGATGGTGATGATAATGGTGGTGAGGATGTGTATAAAGAGAGTGTGGAGCCTGTGCTGGTTTTGCTTTCTGATTTGTACTCGGATGAAGACTATGTCTCTGTAAGTGATAGCAGGCCCTCTTCTTGTTCTGCCTACACTATTACTGACTACTTTTGTTTACTGACTACTGCCTTAAGAAAAATGTAAACAATTTTGTTCTAAGAAGGACGTTCTACTCTAAACAGGGTTTTAAGAACACCTGTTATTCCTCTGTGTAAACAGATCACAAGTGGACCTGTATTATGACCTTAGACTTGGCTCAGGTTGCAACTTAGACAAAGACTTGAGGAAGAATAGGGATAGAGTTCAATTGGTAAAATGTAAGAACTACAGAGTAGTATCTATGCTATATATACAGCTAGTCCATGAGGCAAGTGTCTGTAGTACATAAGGAAAACAAGTCATAAAACATGAGGATAAAGCAAGGACAGTACACCTACTATATGAGGTGCTGACTGAGCTACATGCAGTGCAGCCAATCATATCATCAATACCCTTTGCCCACATCCATGCTGCATCCAGGAGGTGTCAATCATAACAATACCCCCATTTTAGCGTTCATGTCCTCATGAATTAGATTAAGACCTCCAATTCTCCTACTATATATGTTGCCACTGTTTTCTTGCTAGGCCTGATAATGACTTGTTCTCTGTTGTTGATGGCTATAAAATAGGGTTTATGTAGTGGACCTCCTTGAAATATAACAATTTTGTAACTGTTTCTTGCCGTTTTAGTGTTGTTTTTCTGATCCACAAAGGCCATCGTAACTTCTTTCCAAAATTTAGGATCTTCTTCTCCTCTGGATTCAAGAGACTGGTAATGTGGTGGTGGTCGGAATAATCAGGTTTGTATTGGACTCTGTATAAACTTCATGTACTTCAGGAGGTTTTTGACTTCTTCCATTATAAAACTTGTTGTTGATGTTGTCGATGAACTGGATTTTGACACCTCATATGGTTTGACCAATATGACCTCTTTCTTTCTTGCTTTCTTCATCTTTAAATAATTCTTGAATCTCTTTAATATTGTCTTCCACATAGATGTTTCCTTTTCTTTTGTATGCATTCATTGAATCTGAAATACTTGGTTCTCTATGTTGCTCTGAATCAAGTATCAAAGATCTTCAGATACTCCTGTAATGTTCATTGCATTAATAATCTGGTTATTAGTACTGGCCTTCAAGATTGTGTCCTCCATCTCCATAATCATTGTATTTGTTTCTGCCACTATCTTCATCATGTTCCTTACTTGTTTCTGCACATCTATTATTGCTTCCAATCCTTTCAATGTCTTATGGTACAACTTTGTCCAATCGTTCCTTTCTTCCTTCATTATTCTTGCTTCCTCCATGTTGTTGAGTTTTCTTGATACATATATGTTTGGAGAGATGGGTGCAGTCAAGTAGTTGGTAGTCAAGTAAGACATATGGTTGATAGTTGGGTGTTGAATTATCAAAATGGAGTTTTACCCCCCTCTTTTATAGATTTTGACTCGAAATTCTTGTCCAATAGTCTTCTATCACACCTTTTGTATGAGGCAACCCTGATTCTGCTATCCATTGATTGTGTTCATCTCCATATCCTTTCCAATGTACCAGGAATTGAGTTTCCCATCCCTTCTTTTGATGCTTTCTAATTTCTTCTACTTCATACTCTTCTTCTTCATTGATAATGTCTGGAGGTAGTGCCGGTTCCATGTGTTGTCCTTGGTAATATGGTTTTTGACATTGTGTTAACAGGTCATCATTGAACACATTGTGTATCATCCATCCTTCTGGAAGTTTTAGTTGAAACACTCCTTATCCAATCGCCTTTAGAATTTTAAAAGGTTTGTATTATTTCTGGTCCAACTTCTTTGAGGGTCTGTTTGAATGAATGTTCTTTGCTTCCAACTATACATTTTCCCCTTCTTGCAGTCCTTGTGGGTTTCTTTTCTTTTTATCAAACTGCCTCTTTATTGTTTCTTGAGCTTCTTCCATAGCTTTGGTTGCTTCTTTCCAACTTCTTTGTAAACCAATCAAGAATTCCTCTAGCTTTTGAAATTCCATTTGCACAGTAATGTCTCCTTTCCATGGATGTCATCCAAAATTAAGTTCAAATGGAGTTCATCCTGTGGCCACATGTTTCTTATCATTGTATTGGAATTTCACTGCTGCTAACTATTCTGTCCAGTTGTCCTATTGATAGTTCACATAATGTTGTAGGAATGTGCTGATTTCCTGATTGATTCGTTCCGTTTGTCTATCTGTTTGAGGATGATATGCTGTCAATAACATTCTTCTGGTCCCTAATGCCTTTATGAGATCCTCCATAAATCTAGATGTGAATTGAGGCCCTCTATTGCTGAGAATGGCTCTTGGTACACTGTGTAATTTCCATATTTCATCCCAATAGATTTTTGCAATTTCTTCAGATGAGACATTTGTTGTTGTTGCCTTAAGATGAATCATTTTTGTGAATCAATCCACAATGACCATGATGGCATCCTTTCCATTTGACTTTGGTAGTGGTCCAATAATGTCGATACTGATTTCTTTTCAGATTCCTTCTGGTGTCTTCAAAGGATGTAATTCTCCTGCCTTTTTCATATGTTGTACCTTGTTCTGTTGGTATTTGAAACATTCTTGAACATATTTCTTGATGTCTGTTTTGATCCCTGACCACCAGTAATTCTATTTTATCAGTTCTATTATTCTTTGTTGTCCAGGATATCCTACATCTACTAGTTCATGGTTTTCTTGAAGTATTCTTTTCCTAATTTTCTAGTTGTTCAGTATGTAGATTCTTCCATTCATATAGACTATTCTGTTTTCTTCATATGATTGGCTATCTTCTTTTTCCAACTCTTTACACACTTCTTGTTCCTTTGTCTTGTTCTTTCTGATTTCTTCTAATATAGTGGTTTCTTCTACCACTTGGTTCCTTTGTATCATTTTTACTTTGGCTGATATTTGTTTTCTAGTCCACATTTCATCCTTTAGCATCTGTACATCTTTATTGTCATTTGTGGTGTTGATGTGATCTTTTCTTGACAAGATATCTGCTTTTATGTTTGTTTTTCCTGGAATATGTTGTAGTGCGAAATCGTAGTCTTGCAGTTTCAGATACCACCTTGCTTGTTTTTCATTGAGTTTATGTGGTTCCTGAAAGTACTTGAGATTTTCGTAATCCATCCAGACTTTGAATGTTTCTGTGGTGTCCAGTAAATATTGTTTCTATTTTGTGATGGATTCTACAATTGTTAATAATTCTTTGTTGTAGATCTCGTAATTTCATTCTGCTGGTTGTATTATTCTCGACAGAAACGCAATAGGTTTCCATTTGCCATCTTGTTCTTGTGAGAGAACTCCTCCAATGGCATGTTCTAATGTATCAGTCTCTACTCAGAATTTTCCTTCTCTCTTTGGAAGAGTAAGAACTGGTTGACTTGTTATTTTGTCCTTTAATTCATCAAAAGCTCTCTGTTGTTCTTCTTTCCATTTCCACTCTTTTCTTTCTTTTAGTTCGTTGAGAGGTCTTGCCATATGACTGAAGTTCTTTATGAATCGTCTGTAGAAATTAGCAAATCCCAGAAAGCTTTCTACTTCTTTTATCTTGGTGGGTGTCTTCCATTCCTTGACTGCTTTGACTTTGTTGGTTTCTATTTGAACTTATCCTTTCCCCACAATGACCCCTAGTATTGGTATTTCCTCCATATTAAAGTCACATTTGGATTGTTTGAAACATAAATTGTGTCTTTCTGTAATCTTGAGGAATTGAATTGTTCTTTCTTCAAGTTCCTTCATGTTCTTTGCCGGTATTACAAAATCATCCATATAGTTAGCCAATACTCCTTCATGGAGCAATTCTTGGAATATACTGTTCATCATCTGTTGAAATGTTCCTGGAGAGTTGCACAATCCAAAGTACATTACTTGCAGTTCAAATAATCCTTTGTTTGTCAGCAAGGCTGCCTTTCATTCATCCCCTTCTTTTATCCTGATGTTGTTGTACTCCCAGATTAAATCCAACTTGTTGAAATATTTGACTTCTTTCAACTTGTCAATGACTTTTCCTATTAATGGTAGTAGCGTTTTGTCCTTGACAATGACTTGATTCAGTTTCCTATAATCTTGAACTAATCACAAATATCTGTCTTTCTTTGGAATATAGAAGCAAGGAGCTGCATATCTTGATTTTGATTCCTTGATTAATCCCATCTTTAACTGTTCATCCAACTATTGATTTAATGCTTTGTCTTCTTTTATTGTCATTGCATAAGCCTTTGCATTAAGTTCCTTGGGTGTGTCCTCTGTCAAATTGATTTTGTGATCCCATTTTTTGTCTTGATGTTGGTTTGCATGTTTAATTCCCTTTCTTTGTTATTCCTTTGGTTTGGAATGATGTATCAATTTTGGGATTTATTATGTACAAAGGTTCATTATATTGTGCCTACTCTGAACCTTCAACAAAACTCTCCTCTTTCTCCTCTTCTGAGTTATCTGCTTGATTTCTCCTATTATTCATCAGCTGTTTGGATTTACAATCCTTGGCTAGGTGTCCTTGTTTGTTACAATTGTAGCACTTTCTTGTCTCTCTTTCTTTCTTGGGCCTTCTGCATTCTTTGGCCAAATGTCCATATAAATTGCAGTTGAAGTATCTTGGTTTTCCATTCTTGTCAAAGTTGTTTCTGGACTTTCCTATGTTCATCAGTGCTCCTTTTCCTCCAAATGTAATTCCTGTGTTTGTTTTATAGTCATGTCGACTTTCTGTAGACTTGTATCCTTGTCCTACTGTGGTAATTGCCACCTTTCACTCCTTGAGTGTGTCAGGTGCTGCCATCGGTGGGTATCCCAATATGGTTTTGATAATGTCTGTCCATACATTCTTTTTTAATAAGAATATAGCATGTAAATTGTCTGTGTATGCCTTCATGGCTAATGCTTTGAATTTGATTATGAAATCCACAATGTGTTTCTTGCTCTGTTTGAATATTTCTATTTTCCATTCTGCATCTGCTGCTTTGCTCTTGTCACTGAATACTATTTTGATTTCTTCAACAAACTTTTCCCAGCTCTGGGTATCATCAGTGTATTCTAGTTCATCAGTCTTCTTTTGTGCGTAAATTCCTGCTATGCCCCCTCTAAGTCAGGCTAGTACTGCTATAATCCTTTTATCAGCTGCGACTACTCTGTTGCTCTTGAGGAATAAATGGATTCCCCTCCACCAGTCTTTAAATTTTGTTCTGTTTCCATCGAACCATCCTGTGTCTGAGACCATAGTCTTTGTTGGTACGCTCTTATTGTATACTGCTGGTGCTGGTGCTATCAACATTCTGTCTGTCTCTGGTGTTGCTGGTTCAGTGCTTCTGTTTGACACATTGTCTTTGGTGATCCTCAATGATCCAAGTATTTCTTCTAATGCTTCAATACCATCTTTGTTTCGTCCTGCCATTTTGGCTGATTTGTGTTTCTTCACTGCACCTCTTTTGCAAGATGAGCCTAGTGATGCTTTACCAAATGTTATAACCTTAGACTTGGCTCAGGTTGCAACTTAGGCAAAGTGTTATGACTTAAAGCTCAAAGTTTTAAGTGATAAGACAACTCTTATATTGAGTAACACAAGAGAACTCGATAGAGTTCCTAGTACAAAGTAGTCTACCTTATATACTACTACTCATGGTCCGTGC
>Ga0157364_1008258_pt1 | contig 10790 bp, 7 predicted proteins | sample AttsexASBM2_FD_111476 | JGI IMG/M metagenome (GOLD analysis project Ga0157364, IMG submission 111476) | Fungus gardens microbial communities from leaf cutter ant in Ribeirão Preto, State of São Paulo, Brazil - Atta sexdens ASBM2 | ecosystem: Host-associated > Fungi > Mycelium > Unclassified ... | reverse complement strand
TCAAATGATGACGCAAACTTTGACAGTTCTTATAAAAGACAGTTCTTATAAAAGAACTATTGAATATTGGCAGAATTGGGACATTAATAAAAAAAACAAAAATAAAAGGAATCGTCTGCTAAAATCAGTGCAAAATAAATTTAGAAGAGTTTCATCTGAACGTCAATTAAGATGATGGGAAGAACAATTACATTTAAGTGGAAATCATATAGAAAAATTATCTTCAAATTTACATGATAAATTTATTGCAACTGTTGAATCAGGATTCATGATATCGAGCTATAAAGGTGAACTTTACAAACTCAAGAAAAAATAGGAAATTTAAATCTTATATAATATTTAAAGCATCTCACAATTGGGTATCAACATTAGAAAAGTTTCCGAATTGTTTGTTATGAAATTTGTAACAAGAAGAACAACAAAAAGTTCCGTTGAGTTACAAAATACAGCTGATGATTTTCTGAAAACAGTGAAATCACTTATCGACAGTTCGGATCTGAAAATGTTTTTAATTCTGATCAAAGTGGTTTTCAATTGGAAATTCATTCTGGAAGATTATTGTCTAATGAAGGAGTAAAGAAAGTAGAGTGTACTGTGCAATTTATATCGTCAACAACATACTTATACAACCAGTAACATCGTGTAATGGAAATTTTACTTATCGTCACCTTTACTTCATCATCATCATATTGAAAGAAATTAATATATTTGGAAATTAATATTATTTGGACCAAGAATACAAGAACCTTATTTATACCTTATTTACACCAATAAATATTATTGTAAAAGTATCGAAATCTAGTAAAATGACTTCAGGTAATTAAATAAATTTCCTTTTACAATACATTTTCAGATACCGTTTTACTATTAAAAAGTAAATCTAAATTTGCATAAACGGAATAATATAATGAAATTATAAATTTGATTTCTGTGATATATTTTATATTGTATTTTATTTAAGAACCTCATAACAGTCATAAGATAGTTATTAATTCAACATTTATATTTCTTCTTACAGATTATTTTAAAATGTGGTAGAAGAAGCTTATTTTCTAAACATTGATTCTAATAGCATTCTTCTTATCGATTTATGGACTGGACATTATCCCAATATTATTTCAGATTTAACACCTGCAGGAAAATATATTATTATTATGATTATACCGAAAGGCACTACAAAATACAACCATTAGATATTTATGGATTTAGAATTTGGAAAAATTTTGTTAAAAGATTTTCAGATACTGTTTTATTATTAGAAAGTAATATAAATTTACATACCATAAACGAAATAATATAATACAATTAATAATATAATAAAATCTCTGATACATAATCAATTGTTATCCTTGCGATATCACAACTTATTAAATATTCGTGGTTTAAAAGTGGTTATACAAACGAAAGACCAGAAGAATTTGAAAATCCAGTAGAATTTAATTTTGACAAAAATTCAACAACATGTGATATCGAAGGTTGCAATAATATAGTAGCAATAATATAGCTGCAGTAAAATCTTCTCATGATGCAAGAAGTCATTATGTTTAAAACATTTTTTCATCGAGTATCATTATTGTAATGAGTAGAATAAGTAAAGATACAAAATATAAATTTATTGTGTATAAACATTTAGAAATGATTTCATTAAGTATATACGTTTTGAAATTATTACGTAAACGACAAGTAAATAAGATATTAAAGTGTAAAATTGAAAATAACTTTAAGAGAATAATCTTAAGATATTATAAAGAAATAATGTACGGAGATGAATAAAACAGTTTAACTCACTTTAAGGAGAAATAATAAAAATTATTATAACTCTTAACATTATTTATAATTTGCAACATTACAAATATCAATCATATTAATTTTTATTCGTTGATTTATATATTTTATCGTTTTGACGACAATTATTTACGTATATGAGCATGGATAGTGTATATACGAAAGCGTTACTAATTAATTCTTGAAAATGATAGTTCAATAATGATAGTAACATTCTGTATTTAGAATTTTATTTTATAGAATTTTAGAATATATAAGTCGTATCGTTTCACCTCACAAGTAAACTCCGCAATCTTGTCACAATTCCTTTTGTAGGATATTATTTAATGATTTCATATGTATCTACATCTTGGAGCATCTCAGTTACTTTTGAAACATACATTTATTTATTCAAAGCGACCATGACATTACCTTTATCAGGATAAGTATGATATTAATATTTATTTCTTTAATAAAAATTCTAGTTTTTTTAGCTAACTCTAACAATTTTTATCTACTTCGTTATGCTATAGGGAAGATGATTTGATATGAGCTTATTTGATATGAGAAGTGAATGATTCGAAACCGAAATCCGCTTATTAATAGATAGTTTGCAGTTATTGTTTTCGATACATTTAATAAAATCAAAAATTAAATTAGATTTTTTATACGATAGTAATGCAAAATTATCTCCTAACTATAAAAAATTTTGTACATTTAAAGATATATTGTAGAAATGGATAATAAGTTTACGAATTACGCACTCCGTGATAAGAGAAAGGAAGAAGGAATTGAAAAAAAGACTGGAAATCAATATATTTCATTAACAATCGCATTAGAAGAATTAAGTCTTTTGATGTACAAAGACAACGATTTTTTGGTTTCTGATTATTACAAGATTCAACTTCCACAAAAGTAACTGACAAAGGAAGTTTTACAACTGTCCGGGACCAATTTGATTCACCATGAAATATATTGTAAAACACGAAAATCTAAAAGACACGTATTTTTTTATACGTGCGCTAACTCATGTTTAAGAGGTGAAACATCCTTTTGAAAAAAAATGATATTTTTTTTTCGAGCCGAATATTGTCGGAAGTATAAAAAATAGAAAAAAATTTTTTAAACAAAAGTTGTACAATTTCAAGAGTACTTTAGAGTTATAAAGAAAAAAATTTTTTTTTGTTTAACAAAATACGCCCACCACCTGTAATTTTCTTAAATTTTCAATTTTTTTTACTACTATTTTTAAAGATTATTTTTTTACAAATTCAGTCAAGTGTAATAAAGTTACATACGACAACATAACGAAGTAGATAAAAACTGTTAGAGTTAACTAAAGAAACGCTAAAGAAACTAAAATTTTTATTAAAGAAATGAATAATAATATCATATTTATCCGAGCTAATAAAGGTAATATCATGGTCGCTTTGGATAAACAAATGTTTCAGAAGTAACTGAGATGCTCCAAGATGTAGATACATATGAAATTATTAAAAAATATCCCACAAAAGGAATTGTGATAAGATTGCGGATTTGTGAGGTGAAACGATGCGACTTATATATCCTAAAATTCTATAAAGTAAAATTCTAAATACAGAACTTATTATATTACTTTGCAATGATGGGATGCTTCCGAGAACTTATGCTCTTCAAAAAATACATAAGCAAAATTGTCCTTTTCATATATAATAGTCTCTTCATTGAATAGTATCAATTGGCAATTTTTCTACATAGTATAATTATTAAAACGATCCTTAAGGCGGTTAGCCATATTAAGAATAGTTTTCAACTTGTCGAGTAACTTAATGACACTTATTTGAATAATGAATTTTCTTTAATTTTATTGATTGTATCAATGATTACGGCAATATATTTCTAGGGATTGTTGTTTATCAAAGGATGAAATCATTAATACAGTCGATTTTGTTTTAAATTCTGCTTTTTTTACTTTTAATAATATTATACATAAACAGAATTATGGCACTCCCATGGGTTTTCCGTTTTCTTCCATTGCTGCGAATTTGGTCATGCGAAAGTTAGAAAGTAAAGCCTTGTCATTAATCGTCGTTATTTTTTATTATAGATATGTAGATGATGTAATTATGGCGGCACCTGCCAATTTGATCAATTCTGTTCTTGACATTTTTAACTCCTAACATCCAAGAATCCAGTTTACTATGAAGGTCGGACAAATTGAATCTTTTTAGATGTCACTTTAATTGTTAATAATAATATAATTGAATTTAATTGGTATACCATAAACCAACGTTTTCGGATAGATACTTAAATTTTTTGTTTCATCACCCGATCTCTCAAAAGAAAGATACGAGGTACAGTTTGATAGATAGAGTAATGTTGCTTTCGAATCTGAACTTTACTGAAATTTCGCTTTGATAATATTCGTTTTGTTAAATTGTTGTTAAATTTTGTAATTAAAATTTTGTTAGAGAATGATTATGCATTGGAATTCATTTTTGATAATATCAATAACCGTTTGAAAAATATTATTAAATTTAAAAGTAAGAAATCTGCGATAATCTGAAATCTGTGAGAGAAGAACCTTCCTGGTTTATTGTTCCTTACGTTTCCTACTACTTCCAAAAAAAATTTAATAGATTAAACAGTGATATTAGGATATCGTTTCATAATGTTAACAAATTACGGGAATTTATTAAGATGCTAAAGATCCGCTTCCGTATAATCGAATGTCATAAGATTTGTTGTAAAGACTGCGATGCGAATTACATGGACAGACGGCTGAAAACGAAAATTGTTGAGCACACAAATCACATTCGGTGAAACACAACACTCCGTCATAACTCATCACCGATTGCAGGAATTCGATTGGGAAAACATTGTAATTTTGGATGAAATATCTCAGAAAGAGATTGTTTTCGAAAATACTGTATATCAGAAAGTAAACGCATTCTCAATCTGCAAACGGATATGGAAGGACTTCCCAAAAAAAAAGCTTATTTTATGATTGATGAACAATAAATGTCGAAATTGTTGAATTGCCAATTAGTTAATGTCGTTCTTTCATTATAAGTATTAAGATCATTTTATTTGAAAAAAAAATTTTGACTTGGTATTTGATTTCTTTTCAAATTACAATCAATATTAAAATGTTTTTCCAAGAAACGTTCCTTAATTACAACTAAATTTAAAAGTTATTTCATTGATTTAAACAATTTTAATTCGCTGTCGAATCAAAAACTAATTTTTGATTAAATTAATAAAACATAATTGAATGCGACATGATGAATCCTCATTACTATGAGTTTCCTTCTTATTGTGATATAAAAATTCACTCGGTTTTTTTTACTAATTTTGTTCTATAAAATTTGAACACAATTTGGATTGTTATTAGAATCATTTTTCAATAAAGTTTTCGTAAATGTGTAGAGGTGGCTCACTAGAATGAGTTTGTAAGTATTGTAATTATAAAATTAATTTGTCTCTAAAGATGACTCAAAAATGAATTGAAATATATAAGCGTTTAAAAGGATTATTCATTTGGACTTAGGAACCCCTAGGGCGAGGACGCCGAACTATCCTATCCCACACTATTCCCGGATTAGGTCACACTCGGGGGTATTTTCCTCTTCATGATGGTACCTGCAAGAGTTCAATTTCATGAAGGGGATTAGAAGATTTTCTCCACTTAAAAAAAGATCACATGTTGCAGAACCAGTGAAGGGAATCTTGGAGACACTAGGATGGAATGTCTTACTTTATCCATTCTATTCACTAGACAGATTGCTCCTTCAAATTACCATTTGTTTTGGTTGATGCATGGTCTTTCTGAGCAGCATTTTAACTATTTCGGAGATATAAAAAAATGACTGATGACTGAATTACCTCGAAAGAACCTGAATCTTTCTATCGCGGAATCCATTTGTTATCCGAAAAAAATGGAAAAAATGGAAAAAAATGGAAAAAGATTGTAGCTTTCGATGACAATATTGTGAATAAAATATCAGGTACCTTTTTAATGAAATAAATATGAGCTTTGTAGCAAAAAATAGCGAGAATTAATTCAAGCACCTAGTAAGTCTAGAAGTACATTCTGCAGCGCGCTCTCCGAATTCGAGCACTATTTGCGCTTTGAAAGCACTTTCTACTAGTAGAAGAGTTAATTGCTCTTGTAAAATTTTCGATTGTATTTATCTCCGAAATTATGTCGTCTACGTAGGTGCCATTTAATAATGCGTGCGCCGCTAATGGATAACGTTTTGAACCTTCAGTTGCGAGCTGTCTCAGACATCGTACTGTCAAGTAAGACGCGCAGGCCTATCTATATGTGACAGTACTTAGTCGATATTTTTTTAACGGACTCATCGAAAGAAAATTGCCAATCTTGGTCTGAAGGATGACGGTTAAGACTTGACAATACATTTTTTACAGGTCAGCCATTGTGGTTACCTCGTGGAATTGAAATCATACAATAATATCAATTTAATTATCTTGCAATAAGCAATGTTCAATCAGCAATGTACCGTTCAAAGTTGTTCCTCTATTATTCTTGATAGAAGCATCGAAGATACCTCGCAGTGCTACTGTTGTTCTCTTCTTTCTTGAACAATCTATGATGAAAGAAATAAACTACATTTTTAGAGGCTTGAGAAGCTTGTTTATAACTGACATATATTCCAGTTCTACATATTCTAACATAAACTTAATATAACGCTCTCGAAACACCTCATTATCCTTGAATTTATGTTCACTTGACATACAGTCTTTTTAAGGTTATGTCCTTGTTATCTGCGATAGACATATTCTTACGAAAAGGTAACGTTACTATAAATCTACCGTCATTTGCTTGCAGTGGTTTGTACGAAATGCTGCTCACAATATGTTTCATCAATGCTGATAACACGTGTTTCGTCACAGCCGTAGTTTTCCAATTTCCAAAACCTGTCCAAATTTAAAGTATCCTCAGTTTTTAATGAGTCATCACAATGCCTTTCGTTTGTAAAATTGATCTTTCATCTCAGATGGCATTGATCTATCCACCCGAATTCAATATTTTGCAATATTAATTGATGCCAAGTTCGATTTTGTCCGATGTTCTAGCAAATCAAAGAAAAATTCGGCATTTATCAAGAAATCTATTGAACTAGTCTTAAAAAACTTCGAATCAGTTTAAGATTGCTAGAAACCTTCAACGATTTGGGATCTATTTTAGGAGATAGTAAATTTTTAGTGATCTTTAGGTATAATTAAATATTACGTAAGGATCTCGAAGTGATTGAATGTTTTAACTTGATATGCACATTGCAAGAATTATTTTGTTTTCTATCTCATTCAATCGGTAACGATTTCGGAAACTTTATCACTCTTGAATCCTAATGCTTGCGTTTGCCTCGTTCGCGCTATGAAGAAGCACGCATAATAAAGTACCGATTCCATTGCGCTAATTCCAACCGCTTCTATGACTTTCGCCATAAGCATTTGACGCCCTTTCACTTTACTTGAAGAGTGATGAACAGATACATTGGCTAAATATTCGCTATTAGATTTATTCTGAGATTCAGAACTTTCAGATTTTACTCTGATCAGCTTATGGTATGTGGCATAAAGTGTTATGCTTTTCCTCGCATTTCTTTGCAATAGCTCATCTTGCACGCTTTGACGCTAATGGTCATTTTTTAAGCAGTTTAGGCAGAGTCTTAATCGCTTTTCTTCCTTGATTTGATCAATTATGGATTAGAAACTTCTCACAGAAATATATATAACGGTTGCCATTGTATAAATAACATTTATTTGAATTAATAGAGACTGTTAAAGATTTTGATTTGTCTCGATCTTGGCCATGGAATGGATTTTGTCCTGTCGCAAAAGGTCTCTTGCCACCTTTTTTGATGAATTTCTCTATCTTTGCAACTAGCCTCAATTTAATTCGTTGTAACGAATCTGGCATTTCTGTTGAAATTGTAGCATGTCAGTCAGCATTATAATTTCTTCCTCCCATGCTCATAGTGTCTTTATGTCAATTATGGTTTCCAGTAATAAACTCGTCCTATGCATTTGTTAATGAATCTAAAATCTTTAATACTCGTAAAAGCCTAGAAGTATAATTAATCAAATCTCGAAAAACTTTAGTGGAGCTTTTTCGTTATAGTGGGCATTGAAAATAGACACTTTATTTACCTTTTCTTAAACAAATGGGGATCATCAAATCACTGCTACAACAATTCTTACGCTACGATATAGTTTTCGCTCGTCAAATCAATAAATTTTATAATCTTCGTTGCGTCACCCAAAATCAACAAAATTAAGTATTGAAATTTCTCGACATTAGATAAATGCGATTTGTTATGAATAATTGAACGAAAACTGTCCAAAAAATGTTTCCATTCCTCGATTTTATTATCGAAACGAGGAAGTTTCATCATAAGCAACTTGACTCTAGCATCTACACTTGACGATACATATTCTGTCGCGTTACATATACGATCGAGAATTTCCGTTTGTCGGAAAAGAATGACCATCTCGTTTTCTGATGTAAGTGTTCATGTCCGACGCGTCGCTTTTTGTACCGCTTGGTATATGTTGTAATAATTACACAATCGCATTTGTGTTACCGGACTACAGTCGTGTCTTATAAAATCATTTCAATAAAGCTTTCACTTTAAAGTATCTTTGTTCGAAGATCTCTTTCCGTTTTATCCTCGTCAGCTAATTCATCTGTTTTCTTTAATAATTACCATATATCTGAATAGCCTCAAATATGATAAATCTCTAACTTTTTCAATCTCATTTTTGCTTGTTGTTTGTCGAGTTTATTTAGCTCTGCAACAATCTGTGTTATCTGCGTTCTCAATCTCGTGAGCTTCGCCTTCAATTACTCAATTACATGCCTTGCGGAGATTGATTACGAGTTCCGACTTAAATCCTGCTAGTTCATCTTGTCTAATTATATTAAATTCAGATCGCAATCGTATCATATCCAAAGAGATCCGGTCCGAAGGCCAATGTATAATATTACATGTACAGTTTTATCTTGGCGAAAATTTTTGTTCATAATTTTTATACGAATTGGAACATATTTCAAAAATACTTAGAAATATTTGGAAAGTTTACGTCTTTTCTCAAAATTTTTCATATAGATGAATTTTGAAATATTTTGAAATTTTTCAATAATGTAATATTTTTAAAAATATTTATAAATTTTTTAGATTTTATAATACTTCAGAAATTATATTTACAAAAAATCTTAGAAATCTTACAATATTCATAATTAATAAATATGAAAAATTTTGAAAAAAGATATAGAACTTCTGAAAAATGTTCCAATTTGTTTAAAAAATGTGAAAAAATTGTAAAATTATATAGAAATTCTTAAAAATTATATGAAAAATTCTGAGAAAAATTTTCACCAGAATATTTAGCAATACTAGCATCTTTTCACTTAACTTTAACTTATCTCGCGACTGTTGAACTGTCTCGCTATTTCAACTCGATTGATTATCGCTTCGCGAACATTTTCACAGCAGGGAGGGGAAAAAAACAAGTTTACGCAGAGCGAGCATCCATCTAGCGCCATCATTGCAAAGCGAGTTACCACCCCGAATGCTAGGGAGTTAACAGGAGAGGAAATGGGGTGGGAATCGCTTCGCGTGAAAGTTGTGCGCCTCTCTTATTTAGCTGGCCCCCCTACTATCGAAATAAAAAAATAATTCAAAATTTGGGGAAATTTATGAGCTTCCAAACCTCGCGAAAAAAAATTTTATGCTTGTCCCGATTAGCAAGAATCTTAATTTAAAAGTGGGGCGGCTGAGTGGACATCCACTCTTTCTTTCTTAAAATTAACAATAGCAAATCGCTCCTAGACTCAGAATTAAGAGCTCCTTATGAGCTCTTAAATCAGTGCTATTTCGATTTTTCAGTTCAATTTCTTATCCCCGAAACAAGTCTACACTCAACAGGTAAGTCAAAAATAGGAAAACTATATCTAAAACTTCATTAATGAATATGATTCTGGCATAAATCTGATACAAAAATATATAATTTTAAAAATTCAATAAATAATAACGGTTCCAATAATTAAATAAATTAAACATATAATATAGGGCTAAGAACCATTCAAGATAGATATGAGTAACAATATTATAAATAATCTAAATTCGATGACGAATACAGACGTTTCGATCCTTATTGGTTCCTTTTCTATATCCTTTTCAATGTTAGAAAACAATAAAAAAAAATGTTATCGGTACGCAAGATGTTTAATCATTAAAATATAAAAAGTGCATGTTGTACTCGCATGTTAAAAAGAATAATTATGACAAGATACAACCTAGATTCAAGCAGCTTCGTAACTAATTGTTAGTTGATTCCAGAAGTCACAATCGTATGAGGTCTATTATACCGTGAGCTTTTTCTCGAATATACAATAGATTGATACAGTGAACTTAATGTAATACAAATGCATACATGCTTCATGTTCTTTTTGCATTTACAATAAACATAATAATTACCTTACACTAATAACATTATATTGTAATAAATGATACCACAAAATAATTGTGTCATTACATCGACTATACTTTACATTTAAGAAATTTAACGTCAGTTATTAAAGATTATTACAAAAATTAAATAGTAAATACCTGCTGATTAATATTAGATTGTCAAATTAATTAAAAAAGAAAAAATTGAGTCCTAAATGCAATTATAAAATGCAGTGATATCAAATGGGTCTTAATACTGTTGAACTCTGAGATGTAATATTAGAACATTCGATAATGGAAATGATCTTGCCATCTAACAAGGGAAATGGTAATTGAAATGATGTAGGAAGGATATTAGGAAAGGGAATTCAACAATGTAGGAAGGGATTATAAGAGGGTAGATAATATGTCAGACAGCTGATCGGTATTTGTATGTCTATTCAAACTACTTTTGATTTTTAATGTGGAGATTTTCAGAAATTCCTTTCAGAAATAATTTTTTTTTTATAGTAAGGTCCATTATCCAAAATTTCGACTTCTTCTCATTTAAATTCATGATTAAAACTA
>Ga0157364_1008257_pt1 | contig 10791 bp, 4 predicted proteins | sample AttsexASBM2_FD_111476 | JGI IMG/M metagenome (GOLD analysis project Ga0157364, IMG submission 111476) | Fungus gardens microbial communities from leaf cutter ant in Ribeirão Preto, State of São Paulo, Brazil - Atta sexdens ASBM2 | ecosystem: Host-associated > Fungi > Mycelium > Unclassified ... | reverse complement strand
TCTCTCTCTCTCTCTCTCTCTCTCTAAACTCTTTAAAGTGGGATATAAAGAGTGAAATCTCACTCTTAGAAATGGATAATTGAACTCTTCTTTAATATCGGTTCAATTGTCGCTCTTTGTCATCCTTTAGAATTAGATTCTTTGTAATTAGATTCATTTCAAAGATTTTAGAGAGCTTACTTACATCACAATGATAATTAAGAAAACTTATTAAAAATCCACAATGCGCTGTTTCAATTACACTTGTTTAAACAAGCACGATATTTTGATGCTAGAAATTTTGCTGGAATTAATTCATGCGACTTGTGTGACACGTAGAATGCGTCATGCAATAGTTCGTGCGAAATTTTAGAGTATTTTCTTTAGAATTAAACACATTACATGCTTATACTACCCATCAATTATACTACACCATTTACGAAGTATTCTTAAACGCATGGTAATGGTATAGTTTCAAACAATGTCCACAGAAACGCGAACGCAGTCTCACTTGGGAATTTCCCTAACTCAAGGTCCGATTAGAAATGTAACAATGGCGACATCAGCCGGAGGACAGCAATTAGGAGCCGCGTGCGAAGGAAACTGGAGAAACTCGGCAATTATGCGCGACCGTTTCGAACGACGAGTAGCTTTCAAAGTTTACCATGCGTACAAATGTGTTTGACTTAGAAAACGATAATTTGCGATATTTGCTCTACAGTAATCGATATAAAAGAGCATCTTTTGTATTTCATAAAAAATATAATATATACATTAAAAAAAAGTGTTTGGTATTTATGACTATAATTGCACAATAAAATAATTACGAAGAGCTCCATTTTTCAGTTATTACTCTGCTAAAATGTTATTATAAAAAATATTGTGAATTAAAAATTCCTGTTAAATCCACATGATGTAATGTTAATATCAATACGTGAGAATTTTATATAGAAAATGTATATAGTGTTAAATTCCCCAATATTTTTAGAGTGTAATAATAATTATACACCCAAAAAAATATACAGTTGTCTAAAACGATTATAATTTTATACACTTTCTCTCTCAATGTATTACGTTCATATTTTTTCACATTTTATTTAAACAATGTTTAAGCTGTATAATATTATTAATTAAATAATTTATTTTATTTAAATATCATTATTTTTTTTATATTTTAATCTAATTATTCCTTTTATGTATATATATATATATATATTGAAATTTCATTGATAATTCTGCATTTTGTAAGCAATTTTAATCCAAAGTAAAAATTGAGGAAAGAAGTTGTCACTCCATCAAAGACCATCATTCCGACTAAGTCCCTACTCGTGTCCACGTTCTCCTTTGTAGTTACAGTGTTTAGTGGGGCAAACTGAAGAGTGCCAACTTTCCAGCGACTCGACTATTATGCGAGTGGATCGCATTAGAGCCTCGCGTGCGGAATCAATCGAGCCGCAAGTGTTTGCCGAAGAATTTACACGACGGCAGGCGCGTGTGTGCACAGATGTGCACACACGCTTGGCTTCTTGTCGGTCACGAAGAAAGCGCGAGGTCGAAGAGCGAATAGCAATCGAAATAGGTTTGTGTACTGTGACGTCGAACCTCGTGACCTACACCCATACAGCATACCGACCGAATTTCATCTAACTGAACTTAATTCTAATTTTCAATATCGAATAATTTCCTTTTCTATTACAAATTATTTTTTCTTAGCACGATCTTTAAAATCAATTATTAGATATAATAACTTTACTTCTTTTGTAAAAAAATTGCAATTAGGTAAACTGGGTGCTAGAAAATGTTAAAATGTTTTGTACCATCATCATCAACGTTTAAGCATTCTATGATATTATTTTAATGATCCAACAAAATTATTTTCAAATCAATATTTACGTAACTAATTTTTTTAATATTTCTCAAAAATATCGTCTTTTCCATGTAGATATATTATTAGACATTCCAAGATCCAATCTCAACTATATTTGACGCTCCTCTGTTCATTTGTTATTTACTTGAACAGTTTAATTTATAATTGTTTATATTTATTTAGTTTGATATCAATAAAATTCAACTAATCCTCCGACTTAGGTTTAAATATTCAGACATATCTTTTGTGAAGAAGATAGCAACAGATGCAAAAGAATTTTCTTTCGATAAATATAAATATACAATATAAAGACATACGGTTTCTCTGCAACAAGCTGACATATTTATCGTCTTTAACGTAATTTAACGACGTTAAAGACGACGTAAAATGACGAGAAATAACAGCTTGTTTGCTGTACTATCATGTTCAAGACGATCAGAGATCCTGTTCTGATTGACGATGCAGGTCGTTGTCTGGCAGTCGAAATGGCAATTAGTTAAGGATCATTATACCGTGTTCTCAAATCGAGTATAGTCGGTAATCCGATAACCCCGGCTCGTCTCGATGAGCCGCGGTACATTTCCGGTGTAACGGTCCAGATCATACGAATACCCGCTACGTTATGACTTCGCGATACTCATTTCTTACTGTACGTACGACCTAGCAATTCGCCGTGAGACTGTTAGGTCGCGGCTGAACTAAGGATATTTACGATACTTGGAGCAACGAAATATCGATACTTCGCTTACGGTACTTCAATAGTACCGATAAAACCATTTTATTCATGATATTTCAGTGGTATTCGCCAATATTCCTTCTTTATATTTGGGAAAAACTTGCTGTTTGAGAAACAGCATATTAAAAATCAGAAAGGAATAGCTTCTAATCATACATCGAGCACATCCAGCACGAAATAAAACGTTTATGCAGCAAGAAAGTAATAACGGATGATAACTAAGATGTCTAGTGTATATCATAAAACGTAGCAGAACCTAAACAAAAAAATAAAGAATAAAGAGATATAGAAAAACTCAGAAGCGAGAGAATAGATCGTAAATTTTCAGACCGAATCGCGCGGAAGGACGGATTCGAAACACGCCAATTTAACGAGCAGTCCCTCGTTCATTCGCGTTGCGCATTAAGCCATCGATTTTCTCCGGCTTCATTTTCTTTCACACGGGTCCCGGATCCCGCGGTTCGCGGAGAAGAAAGAAACGACACGAGGCACGAGCCCGAACGAACGAACGAACGAACGGACGGGAATTTAACGACCCGAACGTAATACCGCGAGGAACGCGAATAGGAATGAGGAAATGCCGCGCCGTGAGCCGTTAAACTTATTTCATCCGGGAGGTCACTACAGAATTCGTGAACTCGTGGTTGCGGCCGCGTCTTAATTCGCCACAACTTAGATCAAACTTTCAATTAGCGAAATTTGCGTGGATAGAATTTGGGTGGATAGATCAAGATCTTGCCGCGGATAGAAGAACATTCATTACCTTGCATTCTGAATTCTGCCGGAGAATCTTGTATATATTTAAGTGTCTGTACTGTTGAATTTATGTCAAAATATACCTAATTTGAGTTAGTTTTAATCATTTCTGTAAGTCGCTACTGTTCCCATTCAATATATCGTTAATTTAATTAAAACAATAAAGTAAAACACTTTAACTCAACAAATGTATTAAGGATATTTTGGCGGTACATTTTCAATTTGCCTCATTTAGTTATTACATATTTATTAAATAAACGTTTACTTTGGAAACTAAACAATTCAACTGCAAGAATTGAATTTTTCACATATTAGAAATTAAAAGTAATAAAATATTATTTAATTCAAGGGATCATAGGTTATGTTTGCTCCTTTTTTTATTTAATAATGTGAATTAAATCTTTGCAATTTCTTAAGACTACTCGATCGTAACGTCTGTGAAATCTCAGTCTTGAATTCTACGGCTTTTTAATCCTAAAATCCTTAGTTTCTCAGAACTATAGATCCTTAAATTATAATATTTATGTTAGATCTGCGGAACGTTTTTGCTTTGCTTTTCTGACTACTCACAGCACGTTAAGTGATTCTTAAATTCCAATATATTATCGTATCATATCATAAAAACCTAACGCGAAATATATACACATATACAATATAAAACACTTGAATATTTTAATGCGTCTATAAAGAGCACTTCTAATACGTACAGCGTGCATCGACGAGCCGATGAGACTCATCCGGTAAGTACTATACTGATTTTCAACGGTATCCGTAAAAAGGGGCGAATTATAGCGCGTCGGCGCGGTACATGAGAAAATTTGCATAGAGGCCGTGGAAAGAACGACGAGGGGGGCGTCCTCGTCGTCGCCGTGTCGTCGGGATTAACCACGTCCAAGACGCACGATAATCATCATAACGGGCACATCCTTCCACCGAGAGAATCCTTACCTGGCTTGCTCGCGATAGTCTCGAAGTACGTAGGTGCGCTACGCAATTCCACCGAATGTACTTCCTCTCTGAAGCGTCTAAGACGTCTGATCTTCTGTCATTACCAAGATACACATACATATACAACCTACTTGTATTCAGATAGAAGTGTCAATAGAGCGCGACGAATATTTTAACTGTAGATAAGTGGAATGGCCGACATATTCGCGTCGATCGTAATGCCACAGATTAAACATATTATAATATATTATTAAACATTATTTACGCGAGGAGATATGTTGCTGAGTGTAATACTATAATAAGATTCTGCTTTTTTATTAATGCCAATCAGTACGATATATTTTAATATTCATTTGCATTCGAATAATGTCTTTAAGATATATAAAAATTCTAAAAATTCTTCGGATCGCGTAAGAACCGTTGCGACGAATGATAGCATTGTTCCCAAGGCGCTGTGAAACTATACACACACACAATAACAACGAAGGAATACGGTACCCCCAAATCGCGCGAGAATCGCTTCCCGAGGAAGCGAGAGCGAACATAACGGAAGTGCATGCCGGCGCTTCGGATTCGCTTCGTGGGCTGAAACATGCTTAGGATTCGCTGCTTTAGATGTCTATTCTTGTATCGGATCGTTGGCAAGGTGAATAAGATTAATGGTAAAGTATGAAGATATTGACCGTTTAAGGCTATTAAATCTATCATAACTGTAAGTCTATTTTCTGTGACTAAACTAGTATACATTTTTGGAACTTTAAAATAGATATATATAATATTTGATTGATATCAGGGTGCGTTCCACCGTTTTGAAGCTCACAATGCTCAGCGTTATTTGTTCGAAGTAATATTTTTCGCAATAAATAAATTTATCTACAGATTTTCATCATATTAAAATTTCTTTAATAGAATGCCTATTGAGCATAAAAAAAATTAATTGTAATATTTCGATAGTTTAGCTGCTTTTTAAGTCCGACAAGGTTAATTCGGAGTTCAAATGACTACAAATATAGTATATATTTATATTATATGTATACAAATTCGCATCAAATTATTTAAGCATTAAAGATTCAAGTTGGATCGTTATGGGCCTCTATTTTCTATTTCCTATTAATTATTTAGCCTTGTTTAACATTTGATAAACAACAAGAATGAATACCATAAATGTTATGAGCATCAAAGTGGAACACACCCTTATTCACTTCGAATAAATAAAAGTATCATTTAAAGACCCTAGTTAAGAGTCTTTACATCTACATGCTGCGCGAACGAAAAGGCCAGGCTAGGGCTAGAAAGGGGCATTGAATTTCCTGGCTCTGTATGATACTCCGTAGCATCGCGCGCCGTTGCGCTATTATGCAAGCGCACGCACGCGATTCTCGACGACGTTCGCGAAACGTTCGCCAAACGACGGCGCTTGAGGGCTCAAGAACGTGGATGCACAGCACCACGTCGAAGAAGACGAGAAAAGGCCTCGCTTCCTTTTCTCTCCCTCGTTACATCAGCGAGGAATCAGTAAGTACAGGTACCGGCGTCTTCCGCGCATTGGTATGCGCGAGAGAAGCATACTCTCGGTGGCATCAGCATCGAGCATAAGAGAGTACCGATATACTCATATACACGTAATCGGATACCGAGGGCTCGTTCGTCCATGCCCAGAATGGTTCGTCTGCTCGGGCGTGAATGCGGAAACGGCCACGCCACGTTACACACGTCCGTGTTACTTCCATCACTAGACATTCCACGCTGAATTTCGCGCAAAACGCGCGAAATTGAGGAACGACAGCAACGGAGAAAAAATATCCACCTAAATCGTAAATCTTATTTTTATATAAGGGCAATTTGAAAATTTGACAGGTTAACTCATAAATAATAGAAATTTTGTAATATTATTGGCGCATGACAAAACGATATCTATTTTATATAACTTGTAGATATAATTGTTATAAAAATCAAGTCTAATGCACTATTGAAAAGCATAGGCAATAAGAACAGAGACTAACGGATTTCAACATATAAGAAATTGTGTATTCTGATAGTTTGAAATCTGTTATTCCCTTTTCCGATTGTCTGTCCTTTCATTCTCAGGTTTAGTTTAGCTCGAATATATTGATATATGTGAAAAATGGAGAACATTAAATAGTTCGACTATTTTTTTTTTTTTTATTAAAAAAGCTTAACACTAATACAAATTTTTAAGGAGATGAAAAATATGTTGGGTAATAGTGCATCATCATAAACGATTGTAAAGGAAACGGAGAGCTATGGTAAATAGTTGTCTTAGAGGAATTTCAAGAAATGGATTTCCGTAATAGTATAATGCAATGAAATTGAAAGAGATTATATTGAAAAAGAGAAATAATTTAAAACCTAAAATTGTATGCTTCCATCGTTGGATTTTTCATCGCAAAGTTTTCAAACTGCTCTCGTATTTCAAAATGAAAATAAATTTTTTAGTTAAAAAAGTGTTTCTTGTATGGTTTGTTTTTCCTCGACATGAAGAAAAAAGGAGAAAAATGAATGGTGCAAGAAATTTGACTAAAAAGGACAAGCCTTATAATGATAGCTTTGTTAAGCACTATGTCTGCGTCCAATAGAGGCGATGAAATTTTTGATTAGAAAAAAATTCTCGGAGAAGAATTAACAACGAGCGTGAATATCTATGCGATGCGTTGTGTACCGTTATGTCGAGAGGTGAGACATACAATATATAGGGGAAGAAAAATTAAGATAAAGGAAGAACTCTTGGGAGAGCGCATCCTTTATTCTTAATCTTTCACACGGAGAGAAATAGTTGAGTAATTTTTACTTTACAAGACTATAAAAATATTCTGATTATTTTTATCGAATTCATGACAAACTTTACTTGTCTAAAGATAAAGATGTGAGAAGTGTAAAATAAAAAATACGTTATAATTATAAATCCATTCAAATAATCATTATCTTACAGTAAAGTAAATCATACTATTCTCAAGCTGTAAAAATGAATGACTCTCAAGATTTACTTTATAATGTAACAAATACTTTACTATATAGCTTTGTATGACAATCTCTCATTTATCAGAAAAGTAAAGTAAATTTTACGTGAACGCCTGTTCCTATGTTTGTATCTATCAATAAAATTATTTTACTAGAAATCTAGCATATATTACTTTACATTTTTCTCTGTTAAATTGTGTTAGTTTAACACTGAGAAATGTTAAATTTTAATTTACACAAAATATTCAAATAACACAATCACATTATGTTAAATTACTATGTATACTATGTATGCTATGTATACTATGTATCGAATATGTTAAAAATTCAACATAAAAATTTGAACAAGGATTCGTTTTAAAACATAATTATTAATATATAATGTATAATAAATATGTATAATAAAAATGTATAATAATATGTATAAATATTAATAAATTAACATAAATACATAATATTTTTTACCATGAGTGTTGTATTAAAATGAGTAAAAAGTAAACGAGAAACACCGAGTTGTCACGATGAAACGAGAGCAAAGAGAGTCCAATTAGGATCGGGGACTCGAAATGAAACTATTTCGAGTCCGTTGCGACGATGACGTTCATTTTATCATCGTTCGTTATTATCATCATCATGTCGCAGCAAATATGGTAATAATCAACAATCCGAGATGCGCGCGCCCATGCGGCATATACCGCGTCCCCATTATGATCATAAAATCCGATACACATAATTATAGTTTTGCAGTTTTGGCAATCTTTTTCGTGCTTCCTTAACTCTCTTTCTTTACTCCCGTAATCTTCTCGCTCCGGCCACGATTAGCGGAGTCGCGTGAACGTAATAATAGTCATTATGGCAGTTGTAACTCTATCGTCAGGAGAGCCGAATGGACGTGGTCATTGCATGTATTTCTCGATTTAATCCCCCTTAGTGCAGCCACTGTAACGTAAATAAACCCGTTGCAGTCGAAGTATCTGCTTTAAACAGATCGTCATTCGCACAAAAATGCATATGATATAATATCACAGAAAAATTCTTATTGTCACAAATTCTATTGCACGATAAAGACTCGATCTTTTCCAATAAATTTAAAATGTCAAGTATATGAAAATTTATCTTCATCCTCAGCACATAATTAGCCCTCCTTAGCATGATTTTTTAAGCATGAATTTTTCCATCAACAATAAGAGTTTAGATTTAAATTTATCTGCCAAAATTCACAATCAAAATATCAATGATGCTTTTAAAAATTCCATTGCTTGCGAAAAGTTTAAAGTATAAAAGTAATTTTTATAATCTTTCACTGAAAAAAATATTTTGATTTAATCGATATCGATGCACGTTGAGGAGTTATAAGAATTATAGAAATTTTGTTTAATTTTTCTAAAATGCCATTCTTATTAATATACTTCGTTGGTTTAACTTTTTTCGGTGATCTAATATTAATACAAAATGAAATAAATATAAAATATATATCACTTTTTTAAATCACAGTAAGTAATAAAAAGCGAATAATGTGTCTTGATCGAATACTGATCGTTTGGTTTCGAGAGCCCTCAAATATAACAGTAAATCAATCTGATCTCAAGTTTTCAACCGAACGTTTCGCTACATTTCGGCAATTGTCGGCTCTCCGCTACGTTTCCTTTTCCGCTCAACGTGACAGATGCGTGTCGAATTGATCAACGATACCCTTGGCGATCCAAAATGGTGTTTACGAAAGGACACGGTTCTTTCGCCGTTATGTAATAACGCTGGACACAAATAGCTCTGGGATCAAAACGATTGATCGATGTTAAAGCAGTGACTCTTCATCTTTTTCAAGAATAATAAGAAGTTTTTGCAATAACATGGATCCAGATACGATGAAAAACGTTAAAATTCACATTATCCTTTTCTTAATTAGTTGTTAGAAGAACGTATCCTCAGTTCTCACTGTATCTGGATAAACAGTTGCAAAAACTCTATTATTCTACATAAAAAGATAAATGTAAATCGCATGAGGCTGCCTTGAGAGAGAGAGAGAGAGAGAGAGAGAGAGAGAGAGAGAGAATTGCCGAAAAGCAAAAATGTTATATTTTAAGTTTATTAAATGTAAAATAAGTAAGTCATTATATTTCTTTACAAGGATAAATCCTATTCAATAATAATTAATTTGTATTAATTTAAAGACGTACCTAAATAATGATATAAAAGATAAATAACAATTGATTTTTATAATTCGTCGATTTAAATTTACATACTAATTTCGAGCTTTTAGTGAATGCTTCTATAAGAGAATGGGAGAGAAAGAAAATTAAAATAGCGATATAAATTTGTGCAAGCCGAATATATGAAATATCTTGATCGAGAATGAATATATAAAATTTTAATGCAGTTCTTGGAGCTTCACGGATTGTGGGTTCAAGAACCACTGCTTTGCAACAGTCAGCGAGACGGGAAACCGCGACGTCGCGAAGTGACGATGTTAAAAAATCGAACGTGCATCTCCTATGCCTCGCTTTTTCCGCCATGCGGCTTAAGCAATTTTCTTTGGTCTTCGCCGACAACGCGGATCCAAATCGATTTAACGTTCAGCGATGATCGCCAAGACAGTTTACTCAAATCGCTGCCGCTGATACCTATGACAGACCGCCTTGATTGTGACAGGCAACCGTAGTATCCGCCATAAGAGAGGACTCGTACAGAGTACGGGTTATTCAAAGCTTAAGCAGCTGATAAATATCTCTATATCATGCATATATGTAACATCTGCGAAGACTTATCGAGAATCTCTTGTGAACAAAGTAGTCGCGCGGGATGAGTATACACGCATCCCGCAATCGGTGGATATCTTTCAATGTTGTTAGATTATTACTACTAGATGTATCAATAGCAGAGTTAGAGATTGTATTCTGATAGAACTGAAATATCTGATATAATTCTGCGGTTTGGAAATAAAAGAGTATATAACGTATTCAGTTCTATTTGTCCTTCTACCCTGAAACCTTAGAATTACTGTATAGATATCAAATTATCATTACGTCGAATCTTTGTTTAGTAATGATATAAATTTATTTTCATATGACGCATAAATATAAACGTGTCGACCTTCAATTTGAATCTTGAGTGTATAAAATTCAAATATAATAATAAAAATCGCGTAAAATATGAAGCAAAACAATCAAATTTAGTAAAAATCATCATACAGAATTGAAAACTATTGACTTTCTGTATTTCTTTTTAATTATATATGACGATTCTTATTAAATTTCTTTATTATGCTTCATAATTTACGAAATTTTTACTATCATATTTGAAGTACCTACTGAGGATGATTTAAGTTCGAGAGTCGAAACATTTACATTATTGTACAAGAATATAAATTTATATAGCTCTTATAGATATTTTTTTTATTTACACACACACACACACACACACACACACACACACACACACACACACACACACACACACACACACACACACACACACACACACACACACACACACACACACACACATATAAACAAAAAAAAATATAAAT
>Ga0157364_1008255_pt1 | contig 10792 bp, 3 predicted proteins | sample AttsexASBM2_FD_111476 | JGI IMG/M metagenome (GOLD analysis project Ga0157364, IMG submission 111476) | Fungus gardens microbial communities from leaf cutter ant in Ribeirão Preto, State of São Paulo, Brazil - Atta sexdens ASBM2 | ecosystem: Host-associated > Fungi > Mycelium > Unclassified ... | reverse complement strand
GTGTTTGTGTGCGTACATGTGGCGTGATTATTTGGCGGGGTTGGGGGGATGGGGGGAGGGGGGGCGATGGGAGGAAGCGGATGGAGTTGTCAAACGTCTGATAATAATTTGATAATTTCATCAAGTTCATTACTTTTAAAATTTGGAAAATCTAATTCTGAACCATCTTGATTTGAGATCTATTTAAATTAAAAAATTCCAATATTTAGTCCTTAAAAATTTTCTTATATAATTTCAATTTTTTCATTTTAGACATGGATAAAAAAGATTTTATTTTAGAAACTACTGTGAATTTAAGAGATATAAAATATTCAGAAAATATCTTATCCAAAGCGTATTATGTACACCTTCTGTTCTATTTATATTGACGATTTCACGTTTTATTATTTCAGAAAATTGTCGATAAAGAAACAAATTATTTTAATACAGAAGATTATCAAGGCTTTGAAGTGGATAATTCGCGATATGAAATAAGAGTGGTGTATATATTTGTAAATCATATTTTAGACTTTCTTCTTTCGATTTTCGTGGTCGAAATTACCCAGAGATGACTGAGATTTTTTTCCTCGATTTTCGACGAGCGGACGTCGTCACTCAGAATATGGTAATCGTTGACCGGCGCTTGATGTTCCCCATCAATCTGCGTAGAGCACGGCATTCATCCTCGTATCTGTCGTAGCTGTCGCGAGTTTATCGCCGACAAAACGTGGCGACGCTCGTTAACGACATGAAATACGGTCGGCCATAACGAAGGGACTCTTTTCGACGGTTGCGGAGGGGATGGTGGTGGCGGCGATATTTTCGCTTTCGTCGTTTCGTTCTCCCGCGCCCCGTGTTTCACTCGACCTGACTCGACCCGATGCGCCGCGATACGTTATAGGGCTTTAAAAGGACGTCGTAATGACCATTGGTCGACGTTGATTAAAAAAAGCTTCATTCCCTAGCGGGTACATGTGCGAGGACACTGCGTATACTCAACAGTTTGGCATGTGTTTAAATACAGACTTCTGTTTCTTTATCATTGATTTAAATTAACTACATTAATTAGATATCAACTGAATTAATACATATGTATATAACATTTTTACTCACCATTTTCTCATATGCCTATATACTACGAAACTCTACAGATTTCTTTATGGTTCACTTGATCAAGTGAACGGGCGATCAATCCAACTTCTCGACTTGGCAAATCCTATTTCACTTATTATAGATAATTGATAACATCAAATCCGATCTCATAATCGAACAAGAATTTTAAGCCGCAATGTATATCGTCACGCGGTCTCACGAGCGTTGGGATTTCCACTCAGGATGCTTTTTAATAACATTAGCGCGAAACTCCGTCCGTTGTCCGCTGTAATCTCGCGGCAACTCTCGCGCGCGTCGTTTTATGGCAATAAAAAAAAAGGAGAAAGAAAGAAAAAAGAACGTAAAGTCTCCAGTAACAACCACGAGGAGAAATGCAACGAGGATTGTTATACCAGCTATACCATCTCGCTGACGTCGCGTCGGCGAGACTAGCGGAAGGGAATTTAAGCCGGGAGGATAATCCGCGCTTTAAAGCGTTAGAGCAATACTGCGCTGATACTTCTCACTCGCTTGCCTATATTTCGCTCGTTCGCGCTTGCCACATTCATCGACGTATTCACACCGACATTGGCATTTCGATGTCCTCCTTTGTATCAGAGTGTAACAAAACGGTGCACGAAGGTCGACCTAGCTTTCTAAACGGGCAAGCGAGTCGACGGTAAGAGTACAGGGGAGTTTCGGGAGGATAGATTTTGTCGATCGCTTGATATCGATGTTCCTTTTTTGTAAAGCCATAGAAAGATAGTGATCGTTCTGTTTAAATATTTCATCTTTTATTCCATGAAATATTAATAACGAATTATTTGGAAATTTATTTTCCTTTTCTTCCTTCTCTCTTTATTAAAAAAAAAATTATTTGAAAAACGAAATTTTTAAGTGCAAATTTAACTTTGATTTATTCAGTTGTTACATTTTATTATTAATAAATTAATTATCTGTTGATTAAAGATAAAAATATAAAAAATATAGAAATATATATTATATAATGATTATATATAGGATTAGTTCAATTAATACTTTTGTGTATGATATTTTTATAGCAAAAAACTTAAACAAGCTAATTATATAAAACGATTTTCGTAAAAGAATCATAAGAGTCATAAGATCAATTCGTAGCCGATTAACTTTCTCGGCGAGGAGAACAATGTTCGAGAAAAATTTGTTGACGTAGCTCCACGATGTTATCGTACAGCCTCGTAAAAAGCACACATGACGGAGAACTGACATGGTGGCCGAAAGAATTGCACGAGGAAGGGCAGGGGCGAACGAATCCGGTTATCGGTTATCCATAAATCGAAACTGAACGAGCTGACCATGGTAGATGGGTCATCATAATCCGAACGGACGATGCGTACCAGCATCGTCGATTGAGATTGCTCGCCGTCATGAGAATCGTGGTTTTGTGAAAAAAATTATGAAAATAAGGAAATGTGAAAATGCACCTGTGCATTACACGCAATTATCCAGTATTACCCAATATTTATAACGTATGGTATTTTCACCAGCATGTAAAATCAGCACGTTCGTAATATTTGCGAATATAAAATAATTTTTACTGCTCTTTACTAATAATTAATTTTTCCTACACGTATTATACATTTTTTGCTGTATCATCAGTTTGCAAAAGTTAACTTCAAATCTTTACTTTAAATGTAAAGTCATATATATTGGATAAATGATTTGTAAATCATTCTTAAATATCATGGCTATGATATAAAAATGTTTGACGTGATAGACTTGATATAATATAAATAATGGGATAATTTGTATCATTAGACTTGAATTCTTTTCATTCGTTAATCTCTTTTTCATATTTTTGTATTTTTAGATAATTAAAATATATCTACACCCCGAAATTGTACAGTAGAAAATAATGGACAGAGATTTAAATATTACGAAAATTAATTCCTATAAATGCATGACGATGTTAATAGGGGATACAGAAAACTTTTCCTTAAAATACGACATATTGTAAGCTTGCACGAAAATGAATACGTATACATTATTCATCCAGAAATATTCCACGGGAATAAATCGGACGATGCATGGTGCGAAAATCATAATGAATTATGCTTACACCGCCTTGATATGAATTTGACGTGGGCGTGAGCTCGCGCAAGAAGAAAAGACGAGTCGACGTTTATTCTCGAAATATTCGTCCGGATATTTTGCGTTGTACCACCAATGGCGAGCGCGATGGTGGTGGCGGCGACGGCCGCGGCGGCGCGGCGTCCGCGTCGGAGAACAAATGATTTAATGAGAGAAGGGCTGGAAACCCGACAGTAGCAGTCGACCGGGAAATGAGAGAGGGAAAAAGAGACACGAGGTAGCAGGGAGTGCGAGTGAGACAGCGAAAATACGGCCTGTGAACACACACCGCGTATGAACCCTCTGATGCAGCGAAATACCAATGAAACTCAGGCAAAGGGAGCTCGCTTGCCTGCGTACAGAACTTTTTGGGACAATTCTGCACATTTTCTCTCTCGGTTTGGCTATTATGCCTCGGATAACATTATACGTGACGATTAATGTGAAGAGCTTATTCAACAACGTTTTATTCTTAGTTACATCGTCAGATCGCAAATATTTGATTTTCCTCTTTGTCTCTTACTTCGCCTACGTCATTATCCTCTCCGTCGAGTAACCGATCGAGCTGGAGATATTCCAAATGCGAAGCTTTCAGAAATGTTTGGATTGGGGCGATGATGCTTGTATCCGCTATTCCTAGTAGGGATGATAATTTAACCAGGTTGAGTCACGCGATTACATTCAGTGGGATTGTACGGATCTCGCGGATCTAACTTTACCGCGCTTTAAATGAACGCGCCTCGGTACGTGATGAAAATTTGAGATTCGTTAGTGCGACGAACGCCGCGAGCAAGTTTCGACGTGTCAAGATTAGACGTGCAACTTTTAACCATTCTGTAGCAACTGTTTTACGGGATAAAAGTTTCTTTTCTCCTTCTACTTTACAAAAAGAAAAAAAATAAGGAACAAATGTAACTCTCTTTTTTATGATTGTGTTTTATGTACGCATCTTCCATCGAAGTCCGTCGTATTATTACCTGCCAAAAATTTCTCCGACAACGACAGCATACTTTTTTACGATGTCAAACAAATTTCCGTCTCGACTCAGGCGAGATCTCTTGCCAGAGACGATAACGTACCGATGCTCAAGCAAAAATCCGCAAACGCTCGAACGAATCACACAACTTCGCAAAATTCCCTCTTGGAAATCGCGACGGATGGTACTGTAAAACTTTTACGACACGCATTATGATGCGAAGTCGATTGCGTTTGTAGAAATGTAAAAAAAAAAGAGAAAGAGAAAACGCATAACATACGATGAATCTAACCGCGCGATAGTTCTCGCAACAGTCGCAACGCGAGATTTCATCGCGCGTAAAGCGAGCGTTATGATTTTCGCGCTCAACGTTTATTGAAAGAATTTACAACGACAAGAACTTAATAAAGGCTGCAACGTTTCCTCCCATGAAGTGCTCGAATGAATGGTGAAAATCCTCAGCGCTAGATTACAACAGGTGCACGTTGTCGAAATTACAACCTTCGTTACAGTAGGGCGAGAAAAAGAGAAAAAGAGTAGAGAGGGAGGAGGGGGAGACAGAGAGAGAGAGAGAGAGAGAGAGAGAGAGAGAGAGAGAGCTGTTCAAAAGGACACCGGTGCAGTAGATCGTATTCTATTCACGAACAAGTAGAAATGGTACGCGTATGCACCGCCACATAGCAAAAACGCCTATGTGGCCCATGGATGCTCTCGCACACTATCCATCCACATACAGAAAATACTTCCAGCTATTGTACGTCCACATATACCCTGTACTTGTGGGTCCCTACCTCGGTTTAGCGACGGTTTATGTCATGGTGTGAACGCAATGTGTACATGTTTTATGTCTATCCGTTACACGTTTCTGCAGAGCGGTTCACCTAACAATCTCATTTTAATTTTAAACGTGTATAATCTTGCGAGGGATGTAGAAAATTATTATAATAGCTTATATGCTGTTACTAAATTACGAATGTAATATGCTTTTATGATTATGTGAATTGATCGTATTTAATCATATGCATTATGTATATTTTTCCCAATATATAAGATAATGGAATTAAAATATTATTTTTATCTTACGATTAGAATATCATCAAGTGTGACAAGATTCTGGACATATTACAATTTTGATTATTTAATTAGTTTACTAGTAATAAATTATATTTTTAACAACATAATAAAATTAGAAATTTACATGATTATTATTCAGACATAGAAAACTAAAACAAGTATATTCGAAGTTATTACTTAAGTCTAAAATATTTTAATAATAGTAATTGAAAAGTCAAAGAATTTATGTGCAAATAAATTCGTTCAAAAATATAAAATGATTTATTGGAGTGTTAAAATTAGTTAAAATATAATATATAGGAAACACTGTTTACTTATGTTAGTCTTCCTCAGTCCATTAAAATAATAAAAAAAAATAAAAAGATCCTTATAAAGATATCCTTATTATTTAAATACCCTCAACGGATAACAAATATAAAATAATTCTTAATGATAATGAAAGCTACATTCTAAGACTAACATAAAAATTAATGGTGATTGTCATCACCATTAATTATCGATGCACATTTTTCAATTTAATATGCAGCAGAGATCCAATTGAAAAACTATTTTCTCATTCAAAGGCGAAAAAGTAGAGTCAAAAATAAAATATGTAAAGTCAATCGTGGATATCTAGATAATGTCAATATGCAATGAGACTTAAAAACTTATATGTGTTAAAATGTTAAAATATTCTAATCTGATGGTGTATAGTGCAAATGAACTGAATTATGAACTTACAAAATTGTCACGTAGAAATTATCCTCCAACATCCTGTTTTATGAAGGTAAAGGTTGTTTCAATCGCCGATAGTTTATGTCGTACATTGTACGGGTGCGGTGAAGGGACTCGTAATAGGAGCGTGCTACCGATGAAATTAAAATGTAATTCCGCACTTCCCGCGTTGCACCCTCGTAATCTCCGCGAGTATTCCCGGGTGTCACGACGGCGAATACGTACATCACGCGGGGTTTCTCTATGCTAGAAGGGGAGGTGGCTCTTGGGTCCAGGGGTGAGACGCGAGCGAGTGGGTGGCTTGTGGGATGGCTTGCGGATTCGTGAGTGGTCGGGAGGGTTGGCGCCGCGACGCGACACGTCGCGCCGCACGCTCGAGGAGAGGGTGGCTACCGAGTTACGAGCGCGTCGGTCCCGGATTATTTGCATATTTTAATCTAACGGTAAAAAGTCGCGCGCAACGCTAGTTTTCCCATTAGTCTACGGGGGTGGGACTTTAAACGTAAACGCGCAATATTGTACATAACGTGCTGTGAATGTAAAAGAGCAAATGTAACACGATTTTATAATTTAAAAGAAATCTCTGAATCATATCACATTGAACTTATTAACTATTCGAATGTCAATAAGGTTATAAAGATCTATTAAAGATTATATATTAATTTAAAATATTACATTATATAAAATATACTATTATGCATACATATATTTAATTATATATTTTTTATATATTATTAATTATATATTAATTATATATTTAATTATATATTAGGTATATATTATATCAGAGAAAAAGTTTCTTCGTACTTAAAAAATTTTATTGCAAAAATTTTTTATTTATTGCAAAATTTTCATTACAATTATATCATTCGTTAGAGCAAGTTTTAGTTTTAAGAATCTATTTTTTAAATTGCGGTATGATAATTTTTTGAATCGCAGTTATGAGCAATTAAAATTAGAATGCTCCTTTACTTAATTTGCGAATAACTCAGTAACAAAAAATCATAGGAATATTTTTAAAAAATGATTTTGTAGGGAAAGCTTCGAGCTTTCACGATAGATAGTTGAAAATTTTTGTAATTTTTTTTTTTGGAAACGTGAGAGACCCTCAAAGTGAAAAGAAAAATTTTTATCTTTTTTAGCTCGTAGTTTTTTTTTTAAATGTAAAAATTATCAAACTCACAGAAACTCAAAAAATATAGTAACCTTTCGAAAATAGAGATTTTCAAGCTTTAAAATCCTTTTTTTAAATTTAAATTTCGTTTATTTTTGACGAAGATATTATATATACAATTTTGAATTAAAAAATACGAAGAAACTTTTTCCCCGACTCAATATAAAGATGATGAAAAAAAAAGATGGCAATAGTATTTTACAGATGTGTTATTAGTATGTAAAAACATTAACTTTTTAAACAAATCTTTATTTTTATTTAAAAAATAAAAATTAAAAAAAATTTTAATACATTACTTTTTAAATAAGACGGTTAATAATAATAAAGAAGTTGTTATGACGAAACAATCATAACAATATTTCAGGTTTACTATAAATGAAATGTAAACTATTTTCATCTGTTCACGTATTTCATTAATTGCACACATTTCGTTAAAATTCTGTATAACTTTCGGTAATATGATTAAATGTCACCGATTTCAGTTGAAACTAAACAATAATGGCGATCTCTTTCCGTTATAGCTTTTATGATTTTTATGCTAACTCGATTTGTATGAAATGGGAAATCGTGCGACATGATATCAAAGTATTTTCAGAAAATTTTTCCAGGTCGTTTCAATTTTCATCCAAATCGACCGATTACACCTATAGCCACGCATATGAAAGTAATTACATTTTTGGGACGCCATCTGGAAAGACTGCTCGCGAAGGACACGAAAATTGGTGTTATATATACTGCTGTACTTCGAGAGAGATAAAATTGGAAACCCCACATTTCTATTTCATATTTTTTCATGACTTTAAACGCTAATAAATGATTATTTATTTAAAAATTGTGCACAAAATTGTATTATGCTTTTAAATAATCTCTATATAGGATATCTGATGATATTTAATAAACAAAAAGTAACATTTCTTCTAATTAGAATTTTTTCTAATTATCGAAAATGCCCTCACGTTTGATATTTCTAAAAAAATATTATTTTAATTTTCATCTTCAAAAGGATGCATAGCGTGTATCTCTAACTATCGAAAGGTCTAAATAATTGTATGATTACATATTTTCTCTGGCTGAAAATCGTGATGTGGGCGTGTACATGTAAAATCATATAAAATTATACGTATTATATAGTAATCTATGTCATACGAATTGACTATAACGACTCTCGTGTAGATGATGAAGTGGAAGGGTGCTCGAATGAATCGGTTTATGTTGTGACAGGAATGAAAATATGGTTCGATGAGCATACCGCCACCACAAATACGGAGGAAAAAGGGAGAGTCACACAGTGAGGGATCAACAATATAGTAGTGAATATGGTGAGTGAATGATGTATTAAGAGAGGGTTTCACTTTTGCAGGCGTAAAAAAATCGAAAATTTTTTTTCCTTATTTTGACTCTTACATGTGTGTAAAATATCCCTGTAAAAGAATTTTTTTAAATTCATAATATTAACGGAGCTATGAACTCAAATACGTAAAGGCGCACCGGGGCCTTTGAGCGCTTACCAGTGCAAATCGTTGTACATCAGAATCATCAAGAGAAGCCAGAATAACTCGGCGATTGGAAAGATGATGGAAAATGAATTATATGAAGAGGAGAAAGGATTATTACATGGCCCTGGTATATTAAAATGCACATTCATTTAATTAAAAAATATTTTTTTTACTGTTTAAGCATAACATAATTTTATGCAAAACTCCTATTATTCTATATATAATAAATTTTCTTTAAAAAATTCATATAAAACTGACGGCCGGCAAAGGTGAAACCCTCCTTAATAAAATTAAATTCTATCCTTCAATTTTAATTATAGCGTAGGAAATATTATATAAAAAGAAAGTAGATGATTCTAAAACCAGTTTAATATCACTGCCAACGAATAAATTATAACAAATACAATTAATTATTCGTATCAGAAAATTTTGTCAAGATTATTATCAATATTATTATTAATATTTGTACAATTACTTTGCATATCTATATATTTAAATAAATGTTAATAAATTATCTAACAGAAAGGAAAGAATTATTTTAACCACTTAATTTATATATTATACAATTGTAACTCGTTTAAAATAAATCACAAATGAATTATGATGCATAAAAGCAAACAAATCTATGCATTTATAATGTGCTTATATTTATTATTATGGATATTTACTTGCTCTCAGTATTTACATACTTGTTTAAATACTGTGCCGAATTAATAAAAGATGTGTGACTGTTAATCGAATCGTAAAAGTTTCATATTATATAAATTATGCATTAAAATATATTTTAGCCTCTTGAAGGGCACAATTTTCTTTTAAATAAATTATTGAAATCATAGATCATCTATCATAGATTTTCGAGGTTGCTGATTACGATTCTGATATCAGAACAAAATAAATAATAAATAATAAATAATAAATAGAAACTTATAGGAAAAGATCAATTTTCCAAAACTTCCAAAATTTTTTTCGGAAAAATTAACAAGTAAAAAATTCAAAAAAATATGTATATATATATATATATATATATATATATATATATATATTATAGTTTCAGATATGGAGTACACGCATAAAAATTTTCAGAACTCTATCATTTCACGTTTTATTTATACGTTATATTTATTCGGAAAAAAACGAGTTTTTCTTTTTTTACATTAATTATTTATATTAATAAAATTGCAAATAAATAAATTAACATAATTTTTTGAATAACAAATTATTTAAGATTAAAATTTAGCGATTTTTAGTAATTAATATCTCGATAACTATTGCGAAAATTGCAAAATGGTAAAGAACTTTTCGAGTTAGTTTAGTCTGCTCTATCTACACACAAGCGCTTTGTCAAAATTTATCAGATACCCTGTGTATATAAATCAATATCTTCGAAGAAATTATCACAATTATCTGCTTGAAGAATTGCTAGAGTAACTTCCTAATAACATCGAAATTTTGAATATTGCATATTTACTAAGGAATATATAAACATGAAATAATTTAACCTAAAATGTTAATATTAAAAGATTTCTTTGATTCAAATGTAAATAAAAAAATCATTTAAGGCCAGAAATCAAACGCAAGTTATGTCAAATGTGACCCTTCCAGTAAGGACATGAGAACACAAGCAATTGTCCAATGCAGTTTCATAACTGAGTTGAGATAAACTTCTGGAAATTGTTATAGAAGAAAAAAAAATTTTTTTTTTAATGGACAATGACTAAAGAATACTTACCTCACATCTCCAGACAGTCACAAACAACCTTGTACAATACTCCAAGAGTGCAAAATTCGTCACATTTATTAAAAGTTGAAATTTTTTGAATAAAATAAAAGAAAACGAACAGTTCTTGTCGAATTAATGTTACGATGCGTAATAAACAAAATGTAAGTAAGATGGTCAACCTTAAAAACAATTTGTATTACAACTTTATTAAGAATTTCCTAGTAAGCAAGACTTAAGGCGTCAGTGTCGATTTATAAGTAAATATACTTATTAATAGTTAGAATAAACGAATAATATTATAATTACAAACTTTTTTTTTATTTTGATTACTTTACTTAATTTTATTAACTTTTTATTTTATAATCGAATTTCGTTAAAAAAAAATTAGAATTCTAGTAATCTTTGCAAAAAAATCAACAACGAACGTGTTATTAGATTTTACTTAGACTTATACAATT
>Ga0157364_1008254_pt1 | contig 10792 bp, 10 predicted proteins | sample AttsexASBM2_FD_111476 | JGI IMG/M metagenome (GOLD analysis project Ga0157364, IMG submission 111476) | Fungus gardens microbial communities from leaf cutter ant in Ribeirão Preto, State of São Paulo, Brazil - Atta sexdens ASBM2 | ecosystem: Host-associated > Fungi > Mycelium > Unclassified ... | reverse complement strand
TCCTAAGCATCTCTTATATATCATCTTTGTATATAAGAGTAACACATCACATTAGTACTCAATCCTCTTTAGACTTTTTTCCAATCTTCTAAAGTTGCAACCATATAGCAAATAGATAGTGTAGCACATAAATTAAAGCTAAGGTTATTCTGAAAAGTCTACATCACTGAGCTTATCATATAGAATTTCTGTACTTTATACATATTCAAGCCAACTTTATAGGCTTTTGCCTTCTAGTATAAATCATATTTGATAATATTATTAAACTCCAAGTTTGCTGTCACTTCTAAACAGTTCTATCTGCTAAAATTCTTTGTTGTAGTTATATTTGCAAATCTCTCAACATTTAATTTATACTTTAACAAGTTTAATTGCCAGAGTTGAAAACAGTAAACTTTATTTATCTTTATTTTTATTTTTATTTTTATTTTTATTTATTCTCTTATTTTGAACTTAGAGTTAGGGGTTAAGTATGATATCATATGTGATTATCACAAACTGTCACACATTTATCACATGATACATAATATAATCATAAGTCATGGTTATACAGAAGAATATAGAAAGTTTTAAACAATAATATCATATATTTTTCAGAGTAGACTAAGTTTAGTGTAGTATAGACTTACAGCCCAGCATATATAGGTAGAATACATTGTACTTAGGAATTCTATTGAGTTCTCTTGTGTAAATCTTATACAAGGTTCTTCTTCTGACTTATTAATAGTCTTTTCTTACTATAACTCTTTAACCCATTTTAGGTCTTGTCACAAACTTCATTCAGCTTGTATTTCTACAACCAGTAGACCAATTTTCACAAACTAAGTTGCACTGTAAAGCTTCAAATAAGAGCTATCTGCATATATATGGGATATACAAAAGTAACAACAAACAACCAAGATATTAGGTTATTAGTAACTGTAAAATATTTGTTTGCTAATATCTCATAAACAACTAAACAGATTTGCATGATCAAACTTGTATTGAAAAGTACTTATTAAACCATTTCCAATAATATATAGTATATCTTATAGCAATAAGTATTCATAAAGATACAAGTATATCAATGTTGTGACATAATTAGTTACCTTCTAAAATTAGCCTGACAGCTGCTATGATAGATGATAGCTCCCATCAAGTACAAGTTTTGATTATGTGATAGAAATAGCTTGCATACAGACCATTACTTTTTTATATATATATTGTTAAGAATAGACCAGCCACTGAACCAGTTATGCTAAAAGTGTGCAATGTCAAGCTTAGCTTTGACATCTGGCTGGTACTATATATGTACTTCATACTGTACTTCTGACATATATCTCTGTATCTAAGGATTAGACTTAACAACATTAATTTACATTAATTTACATCAATCTTTATCCTTTATCATCTATATTAAACCTCTGAATCACTTCTAAACTTCTAAGAATACACCCAAGATTTAGATATTACAAATAAGTGAGTATTTTATTTTGTGATAAGTTTATTCTACCCAGACTTATAAATTTCTCTAAGCAACTTCTAAGCTGTGAGATTGAACTTGCCAATAGCTGGGATATCATTAGCTATTTTGTTGCCAAGGAGTTGTTGCCTGACAAATGAAACAATTCTGTGAAGGAAGTATGTAATGTTTTATGTATCCCTATTAATAAATTGGTTAAGATTAAGAAGGGAAATAAGGGCAAAGAATTCATTCCATAGTTCTGGGTCTACAAGTTGATTCTTCTGATAAGATATAGCTAAATATTTCAGAGTAGGCTTTAGTGCAATAATTCTTATGTTTTGAGTACAAGACATTAGAGTGCATTTACCTGCTACCTTAGATATAGCAAGCTCAGGAAGAGCTAAGGGCATTACAGATTCTTGTAATTCTCCATCATTGGCCAGAGAATATAAGAACTAGCTGTTAGACTGGGTCTTAACTTATTTAGCATAATTCATTTCAAATAAGACAGAGTTAGATGAAATATCCTATGACATGTTGGTATTCAAGAGAGTCAATGTATTGAAAGGAGATTTAGAGCTCACTAGAACCTTAAAAGCTATTAAAGCTTTAGAAGTTGGTAGCTTCTTAGAAGTAGGAAGGTTAAAAGCAAATTTCTTAGTTTGAGACTTCTTGAACTTCATTGTCCAACAATTTTGAGTGTAATAGATGTGTACTTTTAGAATGAGTTGAATATCAGCTTATTTTATTATTGTGTCAGGTGTAGTTCACACCAGAGTAGAAGTCCACAAAATGAACTCAGAGATGTGCAGACTTGTAGAATGACCTTGGCTTCAGCTTATGTGCTGTGCTATCTGTCTGCCATGTGGTTGCAACTTCAGATGATAGAGAGAAGTCCAAGATAGAAGTAAGTGCTGATTTGGTGTGTTGCCATTGAATACTGGAGATCGAGTTCAATAAGAATTATCTTCATCAATTATCAGACTAGCAAATTACAGTGTAACTACTAGTCTTATATACAAACAGATATTATAAGAGATGCTTGGGGTTTCAGTGTTGAGATACTGACAGGAGTAACTTTGCTATGGAAGACTGAGTTGGTTAGGAGTATCTCCACCATGAAAGGTAAGCTTTAATAATTGGAGGATGATATCACCATGGGGATGTAATTTCCAGACGGATAAACTTGCATATGACAGTATTCCCCCCTTAGAACTGAGTCTTTGAAGTTCTATTGAGTTTATCCAAAAATTCCATGATGGTACCTAGGTCAACAATATATAAATGGAAAAGAAAGTTTTCATCTTTTCTTCTGCATTATCATATCTTCTCCTACCCTCTCCGATATTTCTCAACACAACGCTGAAATACTCAAAGAGCAGCACTGTGAAATACAGCAACAGCACAAGGAGAAACAACAGCTCCTCCTCTGTTTGCAAGAGGTAGTAGAGGCCCATCATGTGGAACATGTGGCTTAGAAGGCAAGGAGGGAGATGGAAGCCAAGGTAAAGGAAGAGGCTGAAAAGCAGAGGCTTGTAGAAGAGAAGAAGAAGAAAAAACAGTTGGAGTATCTCCAACAACTCCGGGATGAGGTGCTAGCAGAAGACGTAGCATTATTGGAGGGCACTGAGAGGTCCCAGATTATAGAATCTAAGTGCAAGGAAGCTGCCTCCAGAGATGAGGAGGGGCAATAGCCCTCCAAGAAAGCAATAGATCATTTTTTATCCTTATTTTTTTCTAATAATTTTTTTCTGTAGCTGATCTCTTGCTTATGCCGGGTACATTGCTCTCAAACAGCAGTGCAAGCTCTACATTAGTACCAATCCTCTGGCTATGATCCCTACATATGGTGGGGTTCTAAGTACTATTAAAAAGGCACTTCAAGAGCTCATAGAAGAGTACCAAGGAGTTGGGAAGTCCCTCTGGGACTTAGTGAAGAGCCAGAAGAGGAACATAGCCCAGTTGGAGAGGATTGAGGCCACAATGGAGTAGAAATGGGGTTTGGGAGAAGAGAGTAGGAAGGAAGAGGAGAGGTCTGAGAATGACCCCAGGAAAAGTCAGGAGGAGGGGACTCCATTGTCTACCTCCTGTTAGATTAAGTTTTGTTTATTATTATTATTATTATTGTTGTTTTAATTGTTATTTTCTTTTTTGTGATCTAAATGTGTGAGTAAGAAAATCAAGAAAATAAAATAAAACAAGAAGAAGTTTGAAAGTTTTGAAAAGAAAACTCCAAAAAGTGCACTGAAGCTAAGGGTTAATGAGAAGAGTAGACAGAATATACTAAGGAATTAATGAAGGAAATCTCTATTAGAAAATGCATGGAGGTAGGGGACAAGTGCAACAACATGATCAGGACAGTGGGAGAGGACTGGGCTTGGCAGGATATACGATGTGAAAGTTGGATACCAAGTCAGTGGCATGAATGAGTTCAGATGTGGGAATTCATTCAGATTCGTCTCCAGTGTCTTTATACTCTAGCCAGATCATCTTATACAGGAGTTTGCATGCCCATTGGCGATCAATTTTAGAATCCACTATTTAAGAAATTTCATATTTGTGTTGTAGCAACCACTCGCCGGAACGGCACTCGTAGTTTGCTTACTTCAGCAAAGCTCTCCAATGAGCTATCTAGTAGTGGGGATTTACAAGAGAACTCGACAAGGAGCCCTTGCTGCATTTATCTACTATATATACACATGGCTCCTGGTCCGTGCTACAACAATATCTATCTGGCCCTTAAGTCCATGCCACTACCTCATGTCCATTACTCATCCACCATGTATCTACCTTAAGGCCACCATGCTTCCTACATGTGTCCTGACGTTATATCTTTAATCTCTGCTGTACATGTGCACACCATGTGTACACCATGAGGAACCCTTGTCCTTTGACATCACTCCTAACCCTAACTCCTATCTAGACTCTTCCTGATCCTTCTGGACTCTAAGTCCTTCCAGACTACTCTAGACTATTCTATCCTATATCACATGACTTCCAGGTCACATGCTCTTCTATCTCTCTGTCCGTTGTAGACTAATAATTACCTAAGGTCCTAACCCTAACCCTAGTCCAAGTCTGTCCACACTCTTGTCTCATAACAATTTGGGTTCTCTGTCAATTATAACTGGAGCAGAGACCAGTTATATTCTCTTGGAGAAAGTGTTGGATATGGCAGGTTCAAGCATGGACACATGGAAGACTGGGTGAACAGAGTGCATGGACTCTAAAAGATGGAGGGTGAACAATAGTGTACCAGGCTGGGTAATGATTTCATAGGGTCCAAGATAATTTTCAAAGAGTTTCTTTGAAGGCCAAGTAGTTTGGAAGAACTGAGTCTTGACAAAGACTTTGTCACCTACTTTGAAATTAGGAGCAGGAGAATGTTACATATCAGCAGATTTCTGATAACACTATTGGGCCACAGAGATTTCAGCTTTGAGAGTACTCTGTAATTCATTGAGGTCTACAGTGAAATCATAAGTTCAGGAGGAAGCAATATTGCGTTCAGAGTGAACAGTGATGTTCAGATGATATCTCTTATTAGCAAAAAATAGAGAAATACTGGTAGTAGCACTCAGAGCATTATTGTAGGCAAACTCTGCAAGAGATAAGAGTTTGGACTAGTTGTCTTGCTGGTAGTTACAATATACATAGAGGTATTGCTTGAGAGTCTGATTTGTGCATTTGGTTTGTCCATCACCTTCAGGGTGGTAGCCTGAAGTAAAGTGAAGCTGCATGTAAAGAGCAGTGCCTAAAGATCGGAAGAAGTTTGACACAGACTCTGAACTTCTGTCAGAGGTGATATGGGAAGGAATGCTGTGTTTGGAAAACACATGAAGAACAAACAGACATGCTAAGTCTGAGGATGTAATAGTATTATGGACAGGAATAAAGATCGTCTGCTTGGTGAGCCAGTTGACTATGACTAAGATAATGTCAAATCTGGAGGATGATGGAAGTTTCTCGATGAAGTCCATAGAAATAAAATTCTATGGTCATTCAGAAATAGAAAGTTGTTTGAGAGATCCATAGGGCTTGTGATGTTGTGGCTTGGATCGCATACAAGTAACACAAGACTTGCAGAATTGTTGTACATCAGCACAGGGGCTGGGCTAGGAGTATCCATGGTGGACTAATTCCAGTGTTTTGTTTTGACCAAAATATCCAGCAAGAATGTGATCATGATTGTACTGGAGAATGTGTGTGCAGAAGTTATCAGCAGATGGTATATAAATTCTGTTGTTAAGGAGGAGTAGACTGTTTGAGTCCGTAGACCACTGGCCATCTGCAGAGGTGTGTTTTGTAGCAATTAGGTCATTAGGAAGAGCCAAAAGGATGTCTCGATGTAGGGTGTCCAGATCTACAACTGTAGCTATGCAGAGAGAAGGAAAAAGAAGGACCATAGCTCATACAGAGGCTGCAAGTTGTTCTTGAGTGAAGATGAACTTGAAGTTGTGAGAGTTAATTGTGGCATAGCTAGTATTTCCCTCTTTAGGATAGACATTCCACTGTCTAGTGAGAGCATCTGGTTTGGTGCCAAGATGGCCAGAGCAGAACCTAATAACAAAGTTGAACTGAGAAAGATACTTAGACCACTGTGCTTGCCTCTGGGTCAATACTTTGGTAGTAGAAAAATACTCAAGGTTTTTATGATCTGTAACAACATCATAGTCTGAAGCATCAGTTTCCACAATGAGTTGAGTATTGGGGATTCAATAAGTAAGGATAAAGGTGGATGTAAATGCCTTCTTGAGAGAGTTGAAAGCATTACGATAGGAGAAGTCAAACTTCCAAGAAATGTCCTTCTAAGTGAGGCATGTTAATGAAATGACAATGTCCAAGTAGTTGAAGATGAACCGGTGGTAAAAATTAGCAAAATCTAAGAAATATTGAATATCTTTGACTTTCTTAGGCTTTGGCCAGTCTTGAATAATCTTTACTTTGTTGTCAGACATAGTAAGACCAGAAGGGGAGAGGATGTATCCTAGATACTCTACCAACTCAGAGTGGAATTCACATTTCTCTGCTTTGGTATAAAGACTAGCCTTACAGAGATGCTTGAGCACTTCTTTTACATACCAGTGATGTTCCAACATGTTATTCAAGTAGATGATTATATCATCCAGATAGATCATGACACAGACATCTAAGAGATCAGAGAAAATATTGTTCATAAATTGCTGAAAGACCACAGGAGCATTGGTAAGACTGAAGGGCATTACAGACTATTCAAATGACCTATAACGTGTCCTAAAAGTAGTCTTCCATTCATCACCATTAGCAATGTGAACTAAATGGTAAGGATAGCAAAGATCTATCTTTGAATAAACCTAAGCTTTATGAGGTAAGTCCAGTAGGTTAGAGATAAGCAAGAGTAGATAGCGATCCTTTTTGGAGATGCAGTTAAGATTGTGGAAGTCGATATAAAGGTGCAGTGAACTATCTTTCTTCTTAACAAATAAGACTGGTACACCATGCAGAGATGAGGTTGGTTAGATGAAATCTGTATTGAGGTTTTCCTTCCTTAATGAATTTCTTTAGAGCCTCTTGTTCAGATGCTGAAAGAGAGTATATTGGGCCAACCAGAGGTTGAGTACCTTCTTCCAGATTGATTTTGAGATCATAAGGATGATGAGGAGTAAGGACTTTAGCTTTAGTTTTGCTGAAAATGTCGGTAAATTTATGATACTCAGAAGGGACATTGGAAAGGTCAGAAGCTTCTGTAAGTTTTGTGGAGTTAGCCTGAATGTTTAAAGAACAAATACAGAGTTTGAAATTATGGAAGCCCAGGAGTTTTGATGTATGCAGGAATGCTGTAGCACCAATGATAGTAATATTAGGTTACCTGAAGTTAGACACAAAGGTCTCAGATGCAGGTATGGAAACTGCAGAATCTGATAATTGCAAAGAAATGCCAATGGTGTATTGGCCATAACACAAGAAGGAGTGAGATTTTCCTGCAAAAATAGATGGAAGTTTATCGACCCATTTACCCAGTCAATCAGTGGATTGTGTTGGGTGAGCCAGTTGTATCTAAGGACCAAAGAGCAGAAAGAATCAAGCAGAGTGATATAGAAGTCTAGATTCATACAATCACCAGTAGAAAAAATTATGGGCAAGTTGGCAATTTCGGAGATGGTGCTGTTTGATGAACCATCAAATAAGCAAAGAGCAACTAGAGGAGTTGCAGATATCTTTAAGTGGTGAGTATTCACAAATTCAGAGTCTACAGAACAATGAGTAGACCCGGAGTCGATAAGAGCTCAGAACGGGATTTTATTAAGGTGATCCTGATCAAGTATCAGAGGAGAAGTAAGGGAAACAAAAAGTAAATGAGAATTGGAAAGAGCAGATGTGTTAAGTCAGATGGGACTCGTTGCTGCATAGAGAAGTTCAATGTGGCTCTCAGTCTGTATAGAGTCCTAGGGGTCACTCTCTATTTTTCTGAGGGTTTCTCAGAAGTAGCTGCCAGAGGATCGGCAGTTGCTGAAACACCATGGCCCTTGGAAGTGACTGTGGTCTGCTTCTTGGGACAGGAGTCCAACTTGTAGTCTCCTACACTACAAGAGAGGTATAGATTGTTTTCGAGATGCTTCTTGTGCTTGTTACTAGTCAACTTGCCATTGCTGGCCAGCTTGGAAGAAAGGTCTACCTGCGGAGTATTAGGTTGTTTCTTGGGAGTGGGGGACAGAGATGACTTGGAGGAAGGATTCTTGGTAGATAAGGCTGCCAGAGATATGTTTGCCTTATTCTGGAAGGCTGTGGCAGGGCTGGAGGTGGAAGCTTTTCCTTGCTTCTGAGAGTGAGACTCAAGGACCTTTTTCTCCGCCTGCCTTGTACAGTGGTGTTCGTAGTCATGTTCCTAGTAGCAGTAATTAATAATCATTGCTAAAGTATGTATATCCTAGAACAAGGTGGGTTTTTCTTGTTCCTGGGTATAGATAGGATTTTAGATCCAATTAGGGAGTTTCTAGTAATAGTAATGGCAGAGCACACTGTTCCCCTAACCTAGTTGGGAGGTATAGTATATGAAGTCCACATTGTAAGTGGAAATATTGATGCTGGGCTTTATGCAGAGGTTGTCTAGCATATTGGCCACTTCACCAATGGGGTCCGAGAGACCAAAGTGTCGACATAGCTTGTCCACAAATAGGTTCCAATTGGATAACCAGTCTTGAAGGATGCTCTGGTTTTCCTGGTTGAGGCCTACCTCAAACCAGTCCTGGACTACTCCAGTAAGATAGGTCATTGTGAAGTTGATTTTCACAATATCTGTGTTGAATTGCACTGGGTTAGTATGGAAATATAGGCGATATTGGAACAGGAAATTATTGAGCTTGTCAGGCTCAGTACCACTGAAGGTGTCGGAGATGCAGGCTTTAGTTCCTCTTGCATTAGTATTAGATCTGGGAGTCTGATTAGTATTAAGTATGTTAGCAAGTCAGCTGAGTATGTCAGCCAATTGTTCATTAGTATTATCGCTCTGATGGGGTTTTGACTATGAGCAAGTAGAAGATGTAGGTCTATTAACTGTTAAGTTAGTAATTGTTGTGGCAACTACTAGACACAAAGTCCAATGATAATACAAGCGGTAAAGCTCTTAGTTAAGCAATTAAGTGGGGAAAAGCACAAAAGAACTCGATAAGGAGCCTCTGCTAAATTAGAGTTCTATTTATACTATTACATGTTGGTCCATGTTACTACCTCATATCTGCCTCATGTTTTATTCAAGGCCACTATGTATACACCATATACTCTGACATCATCTTCCAGATTCTTCTACCATGTTCTATGCCTATGACATCACATCATGTGATCTGTCATGTAACTGTAATGTCATGTGCCTCTTTATCATCAATAAAAAAGAAAAAGAAATTCAAAAATAAAAGAAATATAAAATCAAGAAAAATAGATAAAAGAAAAAGAAAAATGTTAGTGTTCAAAGCATTCTATAACAGTAATATGATTGGTAGCAGAAGCATCCTCCCAATTAGGACTGTTGTCTGCAGGAACAATACTTGGGCCAGAAATGGGTGAAACTGTTTGGCTAGGTTGAATAGTATTAGAAAGAGACCTTAGAGATGAATGGCCTCTTTGGTGAATTCATCTTGAGCGTTGTGGAGCATTTGGTAGATAAGCTAGATGGTCACTGAATCATGAGATAGTATTGAAAGGTGTTCCAAGCAGTGGGACCAGAGTTGAAGTTGAAGAATTATAGTAAGAGAAAGCCATTTTGAACTTGAAGTGCGAATTGTAAAGTTGAATTACAGATAGAACTGCTCAGAAGCGACAGCAGACTTGGGAGTCTGATAATACTGTCAGATGTAGTTCACACCAGGGTAAAAGTCCACAAAATGGACTTAGAGATGTGCAGACTTGTAGAATGACCTTGGCTTCAGCTTATGTGCTGTGCTGTCTGTCTACTATGTAGTCGCAACTTCAGATGATAGGAAGAAGTCCAAGATGGAAGTGAGTGCTGATTTGGTGTATTGCCATTGAACACTGGAGATCAAGTTCAATAAGAACTATCTTTGTCAATTATTAGACTAGCAAATTACAGTGTAACTACTAGTCTTATATACAAACAGATATTATAGGAGATGCTTGGAGTTTCAGTGTTGAGACACTGACAGGAGTAACTCTGCCATGAAAGACTGAGTCAGTTAGGAGTATCTCTACCATAGAAGACAGAATACCTGGATAGTTGCAACACCGCTGCAAGGCATGTTGCGAAAAATATGGCCGCCATGGAAGGCAGGCTTTAATAATTGGAGGATGATATCACTATAGGGATGTAATTTCTGGACAGGTGGACTTGTATATGACATATTGAAACTAAGTAAATAGTTCTGATAAGTAGCTTTACTTTACTTTCTAGTTTTATTTGTAAGTTATATAAGTGGTGAGAAGTTAGGATCTCTGCTTTGGCCTTACTAAAAACATCTATGAACTTATGATACTCAGATATGATAGTAGATAAATCACTGGTAATTCTTGCTGCTTTTTCAGTAAGGTTAGTGAAATAGAGTATGAGATAAAAGGTTGTAGAGCTCATGATTCATGTTACCCAGATATATGATTAGACATTGATAATGGTAATATAGTGTTAGAAAGAAAAAGCTAGAAATTTTAGGTAGGTCAAGTATAGTTAGATTTTCTTGAAAGAGTTTAGGTATTAGGTGTTATGTATAATTTACACTAGTGTCAGGCGCGGTTCACACCGGGGTGGAAGTCCGCAGAATGGATACAAAGATGAGCGGACTTGTGGAACGACCTTGGCTTCAGCTTATGTGCTGCACCGTCTGTCTGCCGCGTGGTTGCAACTTCAGATGAAGGAGAGGAAGT
>Ga0157364_1008253_pt1 | contig 10793 bp, 9 predicted proteins | sample AttsexASBM2_FD_111476 | JGI IMG/M metagenome (GOLD analysis project Ga0157364, IMG submission 111476) | Fungus gardens microbial communities from leaf cutter ant in Ribeirão Preto, State of São Paulo, Brazil - Atta sexdens ASBM2 | ecosystem: Host-associated > Fungi > Mycelium > Unclassified ... | reverse complement strand
TTTTACTTTTAATCGATCGTCCAATTTCTCTCCCATATACACAAACTCTTTCTCTCTTTTTCTTACTCGAGGTTAAAGTCACATCAATTATGTGTGAAATTACAATAAAGAATCTCAATCATTTCACACCTAATTCAAAATGTTGCAATTAAGTGCGAGCTTTAGTTGTTTTAATGTATTTCTAATCAAAGTAGTAGATTTTCAAATAATATAAATGCATGATGTTTAATTTTGTGTGTGTGTGTGTGTGTGTGTGTGTGTGTGTGTATGAGTGAGAGAGAGAGAGAGAGAGAGAGAGAGAGAGAGAGAGAATATCCTTAAATAATAATATATTATATTGAAATTAATATAAAAAATAATATATTATATTGAAATTAAACATTTATTATGAATGTACGAGTCCATAAATCGCTGTAATATCGATTGCAACAATGTTTAGTAAAGCTCATAGTTAAAGAGTATCTTGTGATCGTTGTCACCTGACACTAGTCCTGACTTAGGTCCGCGTTTAAGATATGATATTGTAGAATATGCTGAAAAATGAAAGTCCTCTTGTAGATAACCGTTTATCAGCAAATACCCTACGATAGCTTCTGCGGTTTCTCTCGTAAAATTTGGCACAGGTACGTTAGAAACTCGCAATGATGAGACACCTTTCCAATACCAAGCATCTACTAGTTTCAGTGCGGTTAATCGTATTTCATTTTGCACAGCTTTAGTCATAATCTGATATAATTGTCTACAATAATGTGCTACGTCGATTTGCTTTCTAACGCTTATAGGTTTCCTACAATGATCACACATCTCTGCACAGTCGTTTTCTTTCCAATTTTCTTCAAAGTGAGTCGCTATTAAACTCCGTCTACAGGAAGTTTGATCTAAGCAATAGGCCAATACTTTATACAAATTTTGCAATCCGACTTTATCTTGAAACACCATGGTACTCAATTTAAATATATCCGCTAATCTATAGAGCACAAGACACACCGACTTTTTGCCATCTCTACCCGCTCGACCACTCTCCTGATAAAAATTTTCCATCGATTTGGAAACGCAATGATGAATCACGAATCGCACATCCGGCTTGTCAATACCCAATCCAAAAGCGATAGTTGCCACTACCACTTGATACTTGCCTAACATCCACTTGGAGTAAACTTCTGATCGGTAATTGGCTTCGAGCATTGCGTGGTAGCATCCAGCCTTGATACCTCTATCTCTCAAATCAGTTGTCAATTGTTCCGCGTCTTTAATAGTAGTTGTGTAAATTATACCCGACTTGCCATTAAATCGATTCTTCAACAGGTTTTCTATCATCGCGAGACGTGTCTCCTTATCAGCTGGTTTGCGACGAACTTCATAATATAAATTAGGTCTATTGAATGAAGCTCGTAAAACTAGGCAACCACTAATGTCTAGCATTTTCTGCACGTCTACGATGATTTTAGTCGGGGCTGTTGCAGTCAGACCTAGAATCGGTATTCCAGGGAACATAGATTTCAATACTCCCAAGAACTTGTAATCAGGTCTGAAATCGTGTCCCCATTGACTACAGCAATGCACCTCATCGATCGCAAACCGTTCTAGATGACCTAACTCGTATGCTTTTTGCAGTTTATTCATGAAGCGATTGGACTTTGCCATGTATTCAGGTGTTATATAAATCAGTTTAAGAGGACAACTTTTATCCACGAGAGCCGTCATAGTCATTTTGATGCTCTCCTTATCAGTCTTCGCACACAGCATATTAGCTTTTATATTGAGTTTACGCAATCCGTACAACTGATCTTCCATTAAGGATACTAATGGTGAAACTACCACTGTTATACCTTTACTCATTACAGCCGGTAATTGATAACATAAACTCTTGCCACCACCCGTAGGCATAATCAATATCACATCTTCCTTGGACATGATCGCATTCATAGTCGGTAACTGTAACTCTCGCAGCTTTTCTATCTTGAATACATTCTTTAATATCTCTATGAGTTTTACAGACCAAATGAAATCCGCATTGTCCCAATTCTTTTTGGACAGAGAAAAACTTTTCTTTAAAAGAGCATCGTCATGCAATTTCTCTTTCCGTTGTGTCAATAATCTCCTACGGTCCTGTAATTTCTGTACCTCGTTCTCTATTTGTTGTAGCTCATAATCAATGGCAGCTATCTCGTTGTTCTCCGTAGCTAAAATTTTCGAAGACAAATTCTTAGTATCTAATCTCGTTGACAAGGAATTAAGCTAATAATAGGGAGTTTTTGCAATACCGTTTATCCAGATACGGTAAGATCAAGTTTAGTTCTTCTTCTTAACAATTAAGATTCTTTAATGAAGAAAAGGATAATGTGAGACTTTCACCGTTTCTACATGTTTATGTTATTGCAAAAAATCCATAATATTTCAAATGATTTGATTATATCATAAATTGTTAGGAAGCAATATCTTGCAGATACAAATCTCGAGATTGAAATTAATTAATAACACTTCTCTACACGTAGTGTTGATGTGTTTAATGAATGCAAAAGTAAAAAACGTATTATGAATTTTGGAAATGTTACAATAAAAATATGGATTTTGGAAATGCTACAATAAAAATATGTTTCATTTTACATATTTAACCAACCTTGACACTCGTCATCTATCATAATTACGTCTCTAGTGTCGCTAATAGACATCCTAATCGACTATATCCTTCACAATTTGAAATCCAGAAACTGTGAAATTTAATGAATCACAAAGATATAACTATTTTTTTTATCAATATTGAACTGTTATTGACAGTTCTAATAACCTAATAACCTACAACATTTTGCCACATTTAGCTTTGTCGCGTCGCATGCTCCAATATGCTCCTTATAGTCATAATTCTTACTCACTCCAATACCCTCATTAGAGTGAATAGGAACTATAGCAGGAGCATGCGACGCGAATAAACCTTTTTACATATCAAAAAAAGGTTTCATTCAGATTCAGGGTTGCCAACTTTTTAAGAGATTTTTCCACGAGGTAAGGAGATTCAACTGAAAAAAGGTAAAATCCACGAAGTGATTTCTTCAAAAAGAGTCCTTTTCATGCGACGCGAATTTTAAAATGCTCGTTTTTTAAATCACGTGAGCACATTTATTGCCAGCGACAACTGAAATCCATGAAAAGGGTTTACAGATCACTGACCTGACAAGATAGCAGACAAATTGAATATTTCTGATTTATTTATGTCTATATAATTTGGGAATCGTTTGGGAAAAGCATTTAAACATTTGGAAAATAGTATTTTTCTTGTAATTAACAAATTTTATCATGCGTCAAAATCGCAGACAGCGATTTTATTTAATGTGTTTTATGAATGGAATCGATTAGAAATTATTTGGAGAAGACTCATTCATTATTCAGTTTGGGAACAGTCACTATTTGATAATTCAATAGATTTACACATTACGAAAACGAACAAAGCCCGGGTGTAAGCCGGGTATGGGTGTAGTAAGTGTAGTACAATGAATATAGTAAACCTAAGATTTTTTTCGCATCGCATGTTCCAACATGCTCCAATGTGTTCCTGTTATAGCTTCTACTCACTTCAAGCGCGTTAGAGTGAGTAAATGCTATAGTAGGAACATTTTAGAGCATGTCAGAACATGCGATGTGAACAAACTTTTAAAATCGTCAAAAATTAACCAATTAAGTCCGGATCTAATTATGCGTAGTAAAATTATGTGTAATAAGAAATCAACTTAATCATAAACTTAATTATATTCGACTAATTTTTTTCACTTTCAACTATGATTGATTAATTCCTTATGGCTTTTTACATTTATTGTACTATCCGAGTGAAGTTTGAGAACGTGATCTAACATTAGAGTATTCGGATTTCAGAGAAATAAACTTTGAACAAAAAAATATACAATGAAGAAGAAAATTTGTTACGTGTTATATTCTTAATTTGTAAATATTATTATTATTTGAATACACTTCAAGAAGAAACATATATGTAGATGCATATGTGTATAATAATCATTAAATGAATAAATGTACATATTTTATAAATTAACGCAAATTGCTTTCACGTCTAGAAGAAATACTTAAATATTTGTTAGATGTATATATATATATATATATATATATATATATATAATATCTGTTGATATACATGTATGTACATAAAACCGTCTGTTCATCTTTATTGAAAAATAACAAAAATAAAGAATAAAATTAAAATTTTTTTTCTTGAAGAAAGATTCACTTAAAGTATTTAAATAATAATAATATTTACAAATTAAGAAAATAACACGTACTAACCATTTTTTTTTCATTGTATATTTTTATGTTCGAAGTTTATTACTCCGAAATCCAAAACTTCAATGTTAGACTGCTTTCTCAAACTTCACTCGGATGGTACAATAAATGTAGAAAACTTTAACCATAAGGAATTGACCAATCACAGTTGAAAGTGAAGAAAATTAGTCGACTATAATTAAGTTTATAATAAAGTTGATTTCTTACTATTATACATATAATTTCTTACTACGCATAATTAGATCCAGGCTTAATTGATTAATTTTTGACAATTTTAAGTTTTACTATATTCATTGTACTACATCCATATTACACCCGGGCTTTGTTCATTTTCATAATGTGTAAATCTAATGAATTATCAAATATTGACTTTTCCCAAATGAAAATAATAATGAAGATGTCTTCCCTAAATGATTTCTAATCGATTCCATTCATAAAACACATTAAATAAAATCGCTGTCTGCTAACTTGAAAGCATGATAAAATTTGGTAATTACAAGAAAAATACTATTTCTCAGATGTTTAAATGCTTTTCCCAAATTTCTCCAAACGATTTATAATTTTATGTTCTTTATTTTATATGTTCTATATATTTTTTATGTTCTATTATTTTAATATTTGTATAAAATTAGAGAATACATTTTAATCAATATATACTTGATTCAATGTTTTCAACAAAATCATTTATATCAATATTTGATACTTATGGTGCTGTAGATATTAAAATTATCATTAGAGATTGTATTAAATATTATATTTTTGACATTTATATAAAATATATAATTCTTATGTTTTCAACAAGCAAAAATCTCATAAAAATTCCATTGAGTCGTAAGGAATATTTCGTTTATTTCCTTTGTTTTTTTGAGCAGGATTTTGTATTTTCAAACAAGATGAAAATTACAAGAGTGAACAAATTTACTAGATGTTGACTAATGAAATTATCAGTAAGTTTTAGTAAATTTCGTTTCAAGATACAGAAACGAATCCTCGAACGATCCAGAACGATCCTCTGGTTCATTTAGCGCTAGTTTCTGATCTAATTATTCGTCGGTATGTATTATATAAGCTTTTAAATTTTGTTTTAGCTTCATTGGTTGTAATTTTCCCATTTAAAGTATTTGCTCCTTCTAGCCTACTTCTAGCATAAATTTTTTGTAATTTTATGTTGCGTAGTGATAATGGAAATTTATAATTCTAAAAAGATTCTCGTGACTGGACTTCTAAAATGAGAGTTTCTTCATCATCATTGAAAGTTTCTTAATAAAAGAATACGCAATTTAAGTCCAGTTACATTTAATTAGAACAGAACATATAAACAAGTTTACCTCTCGTATAATAAGAGATTCAAATATTAATTAATTGATAAACAAGATAAGAACAAAACTTCACAATAAAAAAAACAATAATCTTAATATTTAGTCAATTAAACAGAGATAAATTCTAGTACTTCGTACAGAGACAGATTGCTTATTCTAAACTTATCTGAAACTAGAAAGTTATCTAATATCGCCTCGCAATTAACACAACTGCTTGGTACCAAGATCCGTAGGAAAAAAGAGTGAGCAACAGAGATGTTCTAAACTTTAGATAGATGAGTAACTTCCGAAATAAGTGTCATCTTTATTGATTAATTTAATGCAATTAATATTAACTGATCGATATTATAATTCACATTCTCAACAATCATGATTAAGTTTGCTTTTAAATCTTCATTTGAATTTCTTCGTTTCTCACAAGAATTTTGTTCAGATAATATTCCTAGTATGGGCGTAACAAAAGCTAAATAAAAAACTAAATACATTAGAAACAATAAAAAAAGTTTTCATTATTTTTATACAAGTTTATTATCTATATTTGTCTTGTGTGATTGCTTATATTTATTTTTTGTTTATGCTTGGCATTCTGCTTTTTATTACAATTACTCCATTATCTGCAAAATATTAAATAATAACATGTATTAAATTAAGTAATAAATAAAAATATATATTAAATAATAAATATAATAAAATGTCTATCTTTTAATATATAACAGTTATAGGAGATAATTTATCTAATAAAGAATAAAAATATAATGTATCAGGTTCAGTTATGTATTGTGTATAATCTTTTAAACAAGCATGATGACAAGAGCGATATCTGCTTGCTCGCAGATCGTTTTATGTAATCCGCACGTTTGTACGAGATTGAGAGAGTTATCCTGAAAAATTAAATTTAATGCAACAAATATTTCTAAATTACTTCTAATTTATTAGTATTATTATTTTATCATATTTTAGCTAATTATAATCTTTTAGTCCTTGTAAAATTGAGGTTATAATATATGTATTTTTAAGATATATCATTTGGTTCGTACAATATTATTGAAGATAATCGTAAAATTTAGATGTAAAATTTGTAAAAATTAATTACGTACGTCAAAGTCCATTTTTTATTTTGAATCAAGATGATTCAGTTCGAGAGTCGAGAACAAAGTTCCAGCGACGATGCTAATTGTTATTCAACTTAACTTCTTTGACGCTAGCGTCAAGTAGAATAGTCACGTATCTTTTGACGCCGAAATAGAGCGTCGAGCGTCAGCATGAAATGGCACCTTAAACATAATAAGCACAGGCAGTAAGCACAGACAACAAGGAATACTGAGCTGTCTAATCAGAGCTCTGGGATATAATATCGAACTTGTACACCGGAGCTCTGATGGTTCGTTATTTCCTGTTGCCTATACTTATTGCCTGGGCCTATTGTGTTTAAACCTTAACACAGATCTATAATAGGTGTGTTAAGCCTTAAGTCATAAGAAATTGATCAATTACAGTCGAATTTGAGAAGTTGATTCGTCCATTTCTTATGACTTAAGGCTTAAAACTTTATTGTGGATCTGGGTAAAAGCTTTGTGTCTACGATGCTAGAAATCAGTCCGAGACATCGGATGAAGAAAGAATTTATTAATCGCAATGGTGTGACCAAATTGTTCAAATATGATTTGTTAGCTTTTTCTCTGTCCGAGATCTCGGACCGATTTCTAGCACAGTGGACATCAGACTTTATAAGGGTGCAAACCCATGCAGCGGAATAGCATAACTAGGAACGAGAGCAGAATCAATCACAAACGTTTTGCAATTTTCGTTACGCGGCTAGGAATTCCTTCATCCCCGCTTCCCATGGAGCGGAATGAGCATAAACGGAATGAACAGCAAATCCGTACATATATAATTTTTTAAGCGGGAAATACAGACTCTTGCATAATGCATAATACATGAAGCAGAAGAAAATGAACCAATCAGAGTTCTTTATTTTACGGAAAGGAAGGAAATAAAAGATTTTTTTTTATTGAGCAGGACAGAAATATATATTTTTCTCTCTTCTTCTATCCTCTTTTGGCACATGCGCAAAAAGAAGAAAAGTTATTGAGTAGAACAGAAATACACATCTTCTGTCTCTTAGATCTTGCTCACACTTTCCACTCTTTGGCTGCGTTTAGCAGAACACAACAGTTTTTCAACCGTTTTATAATTCTCTGCTGAGATAGGACTATTCCTCTTGATCTAAAAGCATAACCCAATCAGCGCGAAGAAAACTTCCAATAGTTACAATAAACGTTCTGCTGAACGTAGTCATTGCTTGGATAGGCCATTTTCCCTCCAGTAGTATAAGCTCTATGGTTTTCCGAAGCCATAGGTTTGTTGCGTCGCATGCTCCCATATGTGTAATATGCTCCTACCATAGCTCTTATTTATTTTAACGCATTTAATAGAGTTTCATGTTTCGAGCACATGTTCGAGTTGATTTCTTTTTTAGGGGAATAAGAATTTCAACCTATCAAAAACTGTGTATTCCATAATGATTTCTGATAGGTTGAAATTCTTATTCTCTATTCCCTGTTTCTTTTATTGTGCGGAGTCCCTTATTCTGTGGTTGTATGTCTATGGAAAATCCAAGCAGGGGATCTAGAAGAATTGTTTTTCTCTGTAACTGTTTTTTACTCGTTTCATTATAAATTTTCAAGTCACAATGTCTGATGATTCCGAATATGACGTAGAACCGGAAGAAGTTGATATTTACAAAAGGAAATATCAATTATTGTTGGATAGATGTGAAGTTTTACAACAGGTTAAGTCTCTTCCTTGAGGAATGAAATCATTATCGACGGTTTTTTTTAAACTATATAGTATTTTTTAAACAATAGGAAAATGAGAGGTTGGTCTACAGAATCCAGAAAGTAAGGAAGCTTCTTCGACGCACGAGGAAAGAGAAAAAGTTAATTTTATAAGTTATATTGTTTAATATCTAAAATTTTCTTATATTTTTATCATCTGTGATATTGATTCGTAGATTCTTGATTGATCGATTGGATCGACATGGAGATCGATGGCGGGAAGCTCCAATGGGTGTACTTGAAGAGAACAGTGTGTTTCAAACAACTCCAAAATTAGAGAAAGGGGGAAAAGGTACCTTTCATAATACTAAAGAGGAGAAGCCCAGAAAAGGAGCAAAAAGAAAGAGCACAAAAGCTGATCCAAATGCACCAAAAAGACCTGCTAATCCTTTCTTCCAATTTTGTCAAGAGCAAAGACCTCGTGTGATGGAACGTTTAGCTGGAGAACCAGAGCCTAGTAAGCAAGAACTTACTAGACAACTGGCAACTACTTGGAAATCTCTCAGTTCTGAGGATAAAAAAGTAAGATATAACATTATTTACATGAGTATTGACTTTGATTGTGTTTTGACTTATTTATTACATATTGTTTCAGGTATATTATGACATGTATGAAAGATCCAAAGAGAAATATGTCGCTGAAATGCAAATATATAATAAGAAGACTGAAGATGCACCATGTCAATTGCCAATAAATATAACATAATATTTGGCAAAGGAATGAATATTAATTGTGGAAGAAGAATAATCATAATTTTGTAAAAACAGTACAATAGCAATTATAAACAAAAAAAATTACAAATATTTATAGATAATTTTGTGTATCTGCTTTTGATTCACCAAGCGTGTCTATTAATGCGTGTGCAAATACATTTGATCGACATTGATAGATATATCAAAAATAAAAGCAAGAAATCAAGATAATCCGAGAAATTTTTATGCAAAAAAATTTACATTGTAAAGATAAAGGATTGCGATAAAATGTGACAACTAAAATTCAGGAAGTTGAATGAACGACAGATAAATGAGAAAAAAAGAGAATAGATATCTGAATATTTTGTTATTATATTGTTAATATTGTTATGTTATGGATACCATAACTCATTATACATATGAACATAAAAATAAAATTTGTTTCAGTCATCTATTTTTTATATTTTAAATTTATATTAACAACTACATACATAACATAAATATTTGATGAATATAAAAATGAAAGTGTTTTATCGAAAATTTAAACTTTAAAGTTATCTTTCTCACGCCGTAAGTATGACATTGTCTGAATGGGATCATTTTGTTGTGCGTGTTTCATAACGGATAATTCATGCACTCTCATAAATGGATTTGTCAGCTTTTCGTCTTTAATAGTGCTAGGCATTGTTGGAAGATTATTAGCACGTTGAATGTATACCTGATCCAATTTTTGTTGTATTGCCACATTCTCAGGTTCCACGTGTAAACCAAACTTGAGATTGTTGATAGTATATTCGTGTCCACAATACACCTTCTATAAATTATAAAAATAATTCGTTGAGAACTAAATTACAATTTTACTCCAATATTACTTACTGTCGCTTCAGGTAAAGAGCCTAGAACTTCGATGAGTGCTTTGTACATTTGATCTGCAGTACCTTCGAAAAATTTCCCACAGCCTCCAGCAAACAGCGTGTCCCCTTTAAGTGAGTTAAACATTATTATATTTGATTATTTTCTTCTATTATATACCTAACTTTACCTGTGAATACAGATGGTGAATTTTGTCCTTCTCCTGTGACATAATAACAAATGTGCCCACGCGTATGACACGGTGTTGCTAGACACTTGACTGATAAATTGCCAATACTGAATGTATCATTGTGCACAATTTTACGATTAATGGCTTCTACTCTGTCATCTCCACCATATATCATGAGATTGGCGAAACTTTTAGATAACTTGGCGTTTCCTCCCGAGTGATCCCAATGATGATGAGTAGTTAAAATCTTTGTTAATTTGACATCATTTTGTTGGACAGCTGCAGTTACGGCTTCTGGATCGACAGGATCTACAATAGCAGCTTCCTGTGTTTCTTCATCGATAATCTTATGAAATTTCAAAAAAATTATATGACAAGAATATGAAATGAAGATATTAAAAATTTTGTATGTTAACTATATGTTTTATCATGATATTTATTCTATTATATATTGAATGACTGTAGAGATTTTGTGTGTGTGTGTGTGTGTGTGTGTGTGTGTGTATGTGTGTATGTGTATACAGGGTAGTCCTTAAATCGAATATCTTGGATATTTCACTTATTTTTGATATAAAAAAATGTTTCAAATGAAAGTTGGAATAATTTATAATTTGG
>Ga0157364_1008252_pt1 | contig 10793 bp, 4 predicted proteins | sample AttsexASBM2_FD_111476 | JGI IMG/M metagenome (GOLD analysis project Ga0157364, IMG submission 111476) | Fungus gardens microbial communities from leaf cutter ant in Ribeirão Preto, State of São Paulo, Brazil - Atta sexdens ASBM2 | ecosystem: Host-associated > Fungi > Mycelium > Unclassified ... | reverse complement strand
TTGTCTTTCAATGCTCGGCTCAAACGCATCAATTGCGTTCGATACCGATCGCCTGTGATTGTTTCAGTTTTAACAGTTCATAATACACTACGCCGAGCTGGTCCCACCAAATACAGAGCATGATCTTGGAGCCGTGAATATTCGGTTTGGCCGTCGACGTGGAAACATGGTCGGGAACTCCCCATGATTTTCTGCGCTTGGGATTATCGTAATGAACCCATTTTTCGTCCCCAGTCACAATGCGATGCAGAAATCCCTTCCATTTTTGTCTTTCAAGCAGCTGTTCACAAGCAAACAAACGCCATTCAACATCTCTCGGCTTCAATTCGTACGGCACCCAATTTCCTTGAAGCGTTGAAACCACTCACGACACGTTGTTTCACTAATTGCGGCCTCACCATAAATATTTGAGAGCATTCGAGCCTCAGCCGCAGATTTCTTCATATTGAAGCAAAAAATTAAAACCTCCCGCAAATGACGAGAATTTGACTTGTAAACTGACATTTTCAATCGAGAATAACTTTATGATGCAGACACAAATCGACTAATGTTTCTATGGGGTTATGTTGACAGATGCTCAAGTTGTATGACGTTTATGATCTATTTATTTCGACCACCACTTACTGCTAAAGCCATCTATAGGAAAACGGCGGAAGCAAAGTTGTACACCTAATATATAGAAGAATTGACTAATTGACAGAACAATATATTTTTCCAGGACATTCATGGAGTGGCAGGTCCCGAAACAACATATTTTCCAGGATACAGACTAAAATGCAGCTTCGGAGACATTTTTCTATTTATACAATGTTTTCAGGATATAAATTGTTTTATTGAGTATGTAGAATGTTTCAAAAGTTAGTAACAACGCCTAAGGACTGTAAACTATAGACAGTATAAATAGACCGAGCATGTAGCGCAAGACAGTCATGTTCGAGAAGGCAACACAATTAGATTTTTCGTTCTCTCTTTAACAGAAGAGAATGGAGGAGTGAAAGGAGGAGTACGTCTATGAAGAAGATGCATGATCGTGAACGATACTCTCCCCCCTTCCCTCACTTTCTTCTGTTAGAGGGAGAACGAAAAATCTAATTGTGTTCCCTCTTTCTCACTCGCGCCAGAGATCGATATCCTTGTCTGACATATGGTAATGCTCTATCTATCTATACTATGTCTATGGAATAGACACATGAAACAACTTTAAAAGGCTAATATTATGATACCAAGATTATAACATTTAATTTAATATAACCTCTTCTTCAGATTCTGACATCTTTGAATAATAAAGTTTTAAACTAATCACAATGATCCAGAATTAATAATTAATATTCTATTACGAAATATTTTGTATATACAGTCAAGTGGTTTAGGTTTAGGTTTAAGTACTGCATTATATGTAAATATCGAAACAATTATTCTTGCCGAAGATGTCGTAGAAAGATTTTATACTGTCTCGGATGTTGCCATTCTTATCACCATTGTTTATCCTGGAAAATGTGTTGTCCCAGAAGCTGCTATTCTATTCTGTGTCCTGGAAAATATGCTGTCTCTTAATCGTTCTAGACGATAACCTGAAGAAATATGCTGTCCTAGAACCTACAGCGCGTGAAACTGAAAACTGCAGAATTTTCTTTAGAAGAAAAAAAAATAAAAAGTTTTTAAATTAAAAATAGTTTAGATATGGATAGGACAATGAAATTAATAGAAGGAATTATCCGTTGATTTAAATTTTATAAACAGTTGTAAGATAAGTTTATGTATTTCCAATAACTCGATATTTTGAAGTTTAAAAGCCGTGTTATAAGCTTTGTACTGCTTTGCCTAAAGTAATATCATGTTTAGCGATGTGTCCTCGATGTCGAGCAGCTGATCCATACATCAGCCGATTGACATCAATATCGCAACAAGATTGTTATTATGATTCGTTACATTTCAGTTGGGCGCGACGAGACGGCAAAGATACCAATCGCAATGCGAGAAGTTATCTCCATTCCACGAAAATTATACCAGCAATTTTTGGCAAGAAGTGAGAAAATATTTTCACTTTGGATTTATCGGTTTTCCACTAAGACATCGAATAAGATACTTTACAGTACATCAATCTTAATATTTATTGCTGTTCCTAATACTTCTTATATTGTGTATAGGCCTTAACATATCAATAGTATAACTTCGTCGATAATAGGGTCTAGTAAACGTAGTACAAATATGAGTCATAGTACACATTTTTACATAACATATAATGCATAGTGTATAAAAGAATCAAAATTTTTCTTTTCCCTATAACGAAAGGAAGAAAAGCGTACTGATTGTCTTAGGGTAAACAGTAGCCAGTATATGGTATGATGTCGAATAATAATACATAATCGAGGATTGTAAATTGTTTTTTATGCGAATAATTATTGGGAAACAAACTGAACATCTACATTTATTAAATTATATAGGATAGTCGGCACGAACTTTCCGGACAACCCAATATTTTCTGGCTTCTTCCCATTGCTCGAAGAAAAATTATTACAAATCTTTTGGTGACCGGTTGTATATACATTTCGATATACAAGTACGAAATCTGTCATAATATATTCAGATGGCAGATTTCAAATCTGTGCAATTCAATGTATATACATTTGAATGTACAGACCCAAAATTTGCTATAAAAAATGCGTATGGCAGATAAGTGATATATTAGGATTCCGGGTGAAGGACTCCATTAAAAAAATCTAACATGCCGTTAGCAAAACTTCCAGAGTAAAAATTTGCTATTAGACATTCCATTATCCATGTATATCTTAAGATATATATGCGTATGGAAAATTCCAAGACGTCCTGGAATCTGCCATAGAAATGTACTATGGCAGATTTCGGGTCTGTACGAAATATACATATAATCGTTATTAAAAGGTTGTAATACTTTTTCTTCGATGCATTTTGGAATTCCGATTGCTCACTGAGTAAATGGTTGCATTCAACAGACTTAATAGTTTGCAACCGTTTTATTATTCGTCGCGCTGATTAATCCAATCGAATCATAAAATGATTGCAAAATTCATCGAAGAAAAAGTGTTAAAACTTTTTAGTGATCGGTTGTATTTATATGTACACTTCAATGTACAGATCCGAAATCTGCTATAATATATGCGTGGCACATTCTGAGATTGTACAACCAAATGTACAATATATACATTTGAATGTACAGACTCTGCCAGAATCTGCCATTGTATTCATATGACATATTTCAGAAGAACATCCAGAAACCTACTGCAAGACATAAAATTTTTCTAGAACAGTTCTGGAAAATGTCAAATGTTCTGGAATCTGCCAATACAATTTGAAAAAAGTCCCGGAAACTGCCGCTGGACATACATACATACACATACACACATATATATATATATATATATATATATATATGTATATATATATATTTATATATATATATATAAATATGTATATTACAATAAAGAAAGTTTTTTGGGAGGTAAATTTTTTCAAGAATTACTATGTTGGCAAATTGTTCTGCTTTCCTTTTCCCTTTTAAAAGGATTTTCTTTATCGTTTTTCTTATGTATACAAAACTACTTAATCATCACTCATAGTATATAACTTGCCAATGCACTATCACCATCTCCAGATCACTTACCGTATAAAGATCTTCATACTCCAATTAAATGAAAAGATTGAGTTGACAGTTTTCGATGTTTAATCGAAATCGGTGCATTACGTCATTAAGGAGACATCGGATATATTATACTAAAGCATCTCGATAAAAATCTGCGACCATTGCCATGCAGAAATCTTAAACAAAGAATGCTACACGGCTTTGTCTCGTTCATAGAAAATTTGTGGACGACTACAAAAACTGTTCGACCTGTGATAAAACAACAATAAATGTCAAACCCGTAGAGGAATTAGTATCGAAGTCACATCAAAAGACAAGATTTGTCCGGATTTTGGGGACGTATCCTATACATGTATTATATTATACATATATACAGCCGATCACAGAAAGATTACAACACTTATTTTTCAATAGAACTTCAATAGAATTTGCACGTAGAATGGTTGAATGTAAATGATTAAATTCAAGTAAGAATCAATCACTTGAAGCAAACTGCATTCCGAAAAAACCCAAAAAAAAGTATTGCAACTTTCTGTGATCGGCTGTATACTTATACATAAAGACTCATTCTCACCTAAGTCAATTGTGTCGACTTCCTCTTTTAAAAAAGAAAAAAAGATTGAATGTCGGTTATTAGCACAATCGGCTTTGGTAGAGTCTTTAAAATAAGTAACAAATAAATAACAATTTCACATATCTGTAATGTTTGGCATTACAAATTTTGTATTACATACATATTTCGTCTCTATATGTGATTATTATATATCAACTATACCAGGTGTATAAGCTTAAATCCGCTGTTCATAGGTGGCATTAGTGAACGTACAAAGCTACCCTGGGCACACAACACACTTTTTTTTACATCTGTGTGTTTGACATCTGTTAACATTAACTAGTGCACAACATCAGCAATTTCATACAACAACATACATTTTTTCTTTCGTAATCATGTCTAGTTTTTTGCTAAAAAAAAAGTATATGCGGGAAGCTTTGCTTGTCTGTTTCAATTTGAAGAAATCGGCTGCCGAATCGCATCGAATGCTTGTGGAGGCCTATGGCGACAATGCTTTATTGGAAACAACGTGCAGAGATTGGTTTCGCCGGTTCAATGACGACAATTTTGACCTGAGTGACAAGAAGCGTGAAAATTGGCCCAGGAAGATTGAGGCCTATCAATTGCAGACTCTTTTGGATGATGACGGTACCCAATCGCAAAAAATGCTTGCCGAGCAATTGGGTGTTTCTCAAGCAGCCATTTCCATGTGGCTACATGCCATGGGGCAGATTCGAAAAATCAGAAAATGGGTACCGCATGAACTGAACGATAGGCAGATAGAGCGACGCCAAAACACAAATTCTGCTTGCCAGACAAAAAAGAAAGTCGTTTCTGCATCGGATTGTGACAGGCGATGAAAAGTGGATCTATTTTCAAATTCCTAAACGCATGAAATCTTTCCTGGTTGTTCCTGCCCAACCATTAACATCTTCCTCAAGACCAAATGGTCTGGGAAGTGCTACCCCGCTTATTCACCAGATCTGGCACCTTCTGACTATCACCTGTTTTCGTCGATGGGCCACGCGCTCGCTGAGCGGCACTTCGATTCTTACGTCCGAAAATGGCTTGATGAATGGTTTACCTCGAAAGATGAGGAATTTTTTTGGCGTGGTATACACAAATTGCCCGAAAGATGGGAAAAATGTATAGTTAGCAAGTACTTCGAATAAATTTGTTTTTGCTTCCTAGGAAAAAAAAAGTGTTTTCTGACTAAAAAACAGCGAATTTACCATACACTTATACACCTGGTATTGTCGTATTTAATGAATATCACTGTTATATAACTACAATAGGCAAAATAAGACAAATTCAAGAAAATTCTCCGGAAATAATAACTTTGATATAAAATTAATTATTAAATTTTTATATTATTAAATTCCAAAAAATTATGATTCGTGTTTGAGATATATTTGTGTTTGCTGGGTAATGATCGAACGAGAATTTGAATTAAATTTTTTGACTAAATATTGCTATATTGTTCATTACATTGTCCAACTTCGCCAACTCCCGTATAATGCAGATATAGTTCTGTGTGTCTTCTGGTTATTTCATAAATTGAAAAATCAGTTGAAGGCAAAAAGATTTGACGATGTTAAAATGCAACACTTAGAGTTTTCGACGTTCACATAACTGCGTACCGTTGCCAATTAAATAGTTATTGGATCATGCCGCTAACTTAGTGGGAATACTCAAGATTCAGTCCATGGAAGAGATAACATGATGTGTGCAATTGGGCGATCTTTTTCTAAATCTCCGCCGTCTCTGTTTGTAGATGTCTCATAAGAGACAAAGGCTAACTGTGAAATGCGAAACATATTTCGTGAGAAGTTGGCATACTCAATTTTTTCTTGTTTGACATACTTTATAATGCATCTTTATTTCTCTTTCTAATCTTCATAATTTCTGTCTTAAATTAAATGTTGAATAAAAAATTAAATGAACAATGATAATGTCAATAACCAATATAGAATAAGTAAAAGGATATTACAAATACAGTAAATATTAATTATTATGACGAAATCATTAACATAATTAAAATTATAATACATAAGTAATATTAAGATTATTAGTTATAAATTAAGTATATTAGCACATATATTTTGGTTAAAAATTAAATATAATTAAGTTAAAAATTAATTATGGCATGAATAGTAAAAAATTTCATGCATGATATTTATGCCATAATTATATATATATAAATATCATAAATGTGTATAAACATGGATAAAAATATAATTATATATAATTTTATATGAAATATGTCCATACATGTCCATACATCTTTCTTTCTTTTGTAAAATTATTGGTTTATTAAAAAAAATTATATAATAATGAGAAAATATATATAATAATGAGAAAATAGAAATAATTGCAAAAATAATTTTCACATTATTTTAGAAAAAATCATTTTAAAAGAAAAAAGGATGTATGAATATATATGGACATTCATATATAATTATATATTTCATATATAATTATATATAATTGTGTTTATAAATGTGTGTGTGTGTGTGTGTGTGTGTGTGTGTGTGTGTGTGTATACATAAATTTTTACTGAGTATAATACAGCCATAAAATAATAGAAATCTTTAATAACAAAATATAGTGTAACTCTTCGTAAATATAGAAGTTCAGTGCAACAGTAAGTAATTATTACGGTATGAATATTATACATATTATACATTAAGAAATCGATTATGATAATCATTCAGATTTTCAATAGTAAAGCAAGAAAAGTGGATAGGACATGCAGTAAACAGTATTAGAAGGATTTGCAGCGACGTAAACGACTATTTCTTCGAACAATTTCTTCAAAATCTGTAGGATTTTGCATCTGGAAGTTTATTATATGGTATATAGTATTAGTTTTCGTTTCCTTCAAACTACGCTCCTTTATTTACACATTTGTCTCAGCGATGTTTCCATTTTCATGCAGTCCTGAAAAGCTTTTGGAATATCCTTCAATGCTTTCAGTGACGAATTCTTCTTAATCAATTGTGTCGAAACAGCGCTCTGTCATTGATTTTAATTTTGGGAACAAGAAAAAATCACAGAGAGCAAGGTCTGGGGAGTAAGGAAGCTGGGGGAATTATCTGATTTTTGGCACAAAACTTGCGAATTGATTGAGTGGGCAGGCGCATGATGAAGAAACCAGGTCTGATTTTTATTGCTGTACTTTCTGAACTAGTACACAATGTATAACAAATATATATTTGTTTCATTTCAACTTATAGTAAGTGTGTTTAATAAATAATAAAAATTAAAAAAAAAATTCGGTTATTTTTTTAATAAATCTCGTACAATAATAATAATAATGCATAATAATAATAATAATAATATATCGTACCGTATAATTACTTACTGTTGCATTGAACTATTCTACATTTACAAAGAGCTGTCGCATTGTATTTTGCTATTAAATGATATTCATTATTTGATATTTTATGACTGTATTACTTATACCGAGTAAAAAGTTTTTCATTCACAAATGTATATAAATATATATAAACATGCATAAACATATATACTCTGCCGAAAACGGCTGATTAAAATGTAATCCGTTTTAATCAGTTTTAATCGGCTCAATCCGCTCAGATTAAAAAATAATCGGTTTCAATTTCGGAAGAATCGTAATCGGTTTTCATTTTCGCGGATTATTTCCGATCTGACTTCATCACGTTTCTAATTATATTGTTATCAATCCAAACAGATCTAATCGGATGAATATGTAATCCAAAATAATCCGCTCGAATCGTATATTTTTCTTGTAACGGCTCAATCCATTTCAATTACAGGAACACCGATTCAATTGGTTTTAATTCTGTTTGCTAGGAAAGACAACATTAATTCGGTTGAATTCGAAGTTTTCCGACTTCGGGAATGAAAATAAATTCGGATCTAAGGATCTTTAATACATAACTAGGTAATCAAATGCTTCTCACCGGCAAAAGTAATCAAATTCAATCAAAATTTCTCCGATTGTGTAGGCGATATTGAAATCTGTTTTAACACAACGAGGATTATTTTTTTCGTATCCGCGATAAAAGTATTCTTATACTTGTTTCCACCAAACAACATATGTTATAATTAAATATTAAGTATTTTTATCGCGTTTTTACTTTATAAGAAATAGAATATATAAATAATTTTGAAATCATTAAAGTTGAAAATGATCCTTTCAGTCGAATTATTTTAGACTAATAGCGTTTCTTTGTTTATTGGAGACATAAGAATTTAATTTTTGTTTCTATTAGATATATTTGTAATGATGAAAATAAAATTTTACAAATAAAAATATGTACATTGACAATTTAATTTTTACCGAAAAATGGGAAAAATTCTGATTGAATCAAATTATTTTTGTCAGTCATGACAAAATCGGATTTACGTTGCATTAAATCCGATTTAATCTTCAAGTTTCTCTCAATCCATTGGGAGAAATTCTGACTGATCGGATATTTTTTGCTGATCACGGCAAAATCAGATTCTCTTACATCAAAACTGATTTCATTATCGTCTGCAAAATCGGAGAAATTCCGATTAAATAGAATTACTTTTGCCGATTGCGAAAATCGGATTATCGTTTTATTAAAACTGATTCTAATATCGTCGGCAAAATCGGAGAAATTTCGATTGAATTGAATTACTTTTGTTGAAACAAAATTGGATTCATTGCATTAAATATAATTTCGTTTTCATTCATGGAATAGGGGAATTTATGATTATTGAAACAACTTCATATCCAATTGTAATCCTTATTGCGCATTAAATCCGATTTATTTATTTTCAATCGATTTCAATATCCTATTCTCGATGCAAGAATCTCGATACAGATTACTTTTGTTTTAATCGGTTTTAATCGGTTGTTTTTGAGGTATTCATAAACATAATTATATATAATTATATATGAAATATTGCCGACTAATCTATATAATTTAATAAATGTATACTAAAATTTAAATCTTCTACGTTTGAATTTTCCTTCAAAATCGAACTTTCCGGACAACCCAATATATCCATACTCATAGATTCTTTTTTCTTTTGTAAAATAACTTTTTTTGAAACAATGTGAAAAGTATTCTTGCAATTACTTGTATTTTTTAATTATTATTATTATTTATTTTATATTTCGAGTGTGCATTAATTTTAAGGGATTTTTTGGTACAAATACGGTTTTATTGTGAAAAAATGATTACAATTGATCATTCAAAATATTATCCATCACTAGCCATTACTTTTTCCTATCTTTCTGGTAATAGATGGATTCCACGTCGAAAGAACGACACATCTTTTGAGGCTATCTACGAATCGACCCATTTTTTGGTATCTTCATAAGAATGGAAGCGCTGCTCAGATAAGCCATGAATCATCGATCGAAATAGTTGATAATCGGAAGGAGCAATATCTGAAAAATACAGCATGAGTGATAGGACATCCCAGTTAAGCGCTTTTAACGTTTCTTTGACCGGTTTCGCAACAGGTAGCCGAGCGTTATCGTGCTAGAAAACTACTTCGTCATGTCTTTTCACGTAATCTGGCCGTTTTTGCTTCAATGCTCAATTACATCAATTTGTCACCGAACGAATTGGTAGCATTCCCCAGTGATGGTTTCCTTGAGTTGGAATAGCTCAACATACTACAGCTGATCCCACGCCAAGCATGGCATCATGAATATTCGATTTTGCCGTCGATGATTGATAATTCGCCTGGTCTGCACTATGATTTTTGCACTTTAGTATCCATTTTTCATCACTCATCACGATACGATGCAAAAAATTTTTTCTTCTGTGTCTTTGACGCAATAATTCACAGGTCATTTTGCGCCTTTCGGCTTTAACTCATACGGCACCCAATTTCTTTTGAATCATTCCAATAGCCTTCAAACGTTAAAATCGTTGATCGATCAACATTTAATGATTCTGCAAGTTCTTGCGTTTGACTCAGGTCTTGATCGAGTAAAACTTTCTCATCTTCAAACTTCGGTTGGCCTGGACGTTCCTTGTCCTCCGTATCAAAATCACTTTTTTTATAGCATTGAAATCAATACTCACATGTTGAAGTATAATTACCATAAGCTTTCGACAGCTTTCGTTGATTTTCAGCAACACTTTTCTTCAAATAAAAGCAAAAAAGCAAAGCTTCCTGCAAATTGCATTTTATTGGTACAAAATTCGATATTCATATTCAATGCTCAAAAAAACAATATTATTTACACTTCGACACATACTGAAAACTAAAGCCATATGATGATGCTTTGAACATGAAGGTAGCAACAATATAGTCCGATGCAATAATACTAGTTATACTATCGCTTGAAAATCCTTTAAAATTAATGCACACTCTCAATGTTAAAAACAGTAATTTCACAAAAAAAGAAGGATGTATGATCTTATATGGACATATTTCATATACAATTATATATAATTATATATAATTATATTTTTATCATACACGTTTATGATGTTTATATATATTCATACATGAAAAATTTTTTACTATTAGATGTACAACTTTGCTTCCGCCGTTTTTTTCCGAAATTCGAGGCTTTATTGTAAAAAACTGGTTATACATTTATGATTCAAAGTATTGTCCATCGCTGGCCACTACTTTCTCCCATCT
>Ga0157364_1008251_pt1 | contig 10794 bp, 9 predicted proteins | sample AttsexASBM2_FD_111476 | JGI IMG/M metagenome (GOLD analysis project Ga0157364, IMG submission 111476) | Fungus gardens microbial communities from leaf cutter ant in Ribeirão Preto, State of São Paulo, Brazil - Atta sexdens ASBM2 | ecosystem: Host-associated > Fungi > Mycelium > Unclassified ... | reverse complement strand
GGTAGGGGTGGGGCGCACCCTTACTTATTTAAGAGGCCAAAAAGTTAAGAGGCCAAAAAGGTTTTTCAAGAGAGACGCGGGGGACTTCATGTCCCCATCCCCGGTCCTTAAGTCTAACTCTTTTTTTTATTTCTCATATTAATCTAAATGATAGCTTGATTAGTAACTAATCGCTTAATTCAACTAAATTAAATAAAGAAAGTAATTCAAATCATATAGTAAAGAACTAGTAACTGAATCCTTTAATCAAATAATAATTAAATAGGTCAGTAAAGATAGTGAAATAGATAAGTAATTGAAGCCCTCATGTTTTAAGATAATTATTAATAATAGATAGGGATAAGTAGTGAATATAGCTAAAGTTCATTTATGTTATAGATGGAATTGAACCATCATTACTTGTATATGAGACAAGAGTTTTAACCTATTAAACTATCAAAGCTCATACTCGATATGATTCATTCAAGGATGAACGATTAGACTTTCAGTAAATCGAAAAGCACCACAAGCATGCAATTTAGCTATTTAAATTACGATCATCTTATTCTAAGTTACTTAATAACTCAAATCATATCTAAGTAAAGTTATATGACAGCAAAGGATAGTATTAAAAAATAGTCAATAAGAAAGTAAGAATCTCAATTAAGTATAAGAAAGACTAGTGGTCTTAATGAATGAACGATGGGATGTAACAACGCTTCACTATGTGCAATGCTCTTTTTTAAATTAAAAAATAAAACCGAAAACTCATATAAAAATGAAAAGAAATAGTACTCAAACTCCATAGTGTTCTAATGAGCTTCTTTCTGCACATTAAGGTAAAACAGTTGAAAGGTCCAGATAAAACGGTAAGAAAAGAATAGCTATCAAAATGAAAGACACAGTGAATGCAAATCTTGACTGTTGGAAACTAGTGAACCCGCACTCAAATGGGCCTTTTTTCTCAGCATACACGTCTCTTTTTCCTACAACAAAAAATGTTAGTAAGTAACAATAGGTAACATAAGCAATGAACAATGATGAAATAAAGCTTAATGCTTCAAAAGAAAAACATTAGAGATAAATGTGAGATAGAGCTCCAATTAGAGCATGTTGTACTAAGGAATTAAAGTAACCACCATTTAGTAATATTAGTCATAAATTGAGAGATAAGAGATAAGTTACTGATTTACTTCATATTGTTGCTTTATTACTTACTATTGAAGGCTCCGTCTCATTGATATTAAAACATATCGTTCTAATCATATATGAGTAATAGGCGGTTCTTATTAAACTACAAATAATTAGCATTAGGGATAGTAAAACTGAGCCATTTGATAAAGATGCAATTAATATCGTTAGTTTGCCATATAACCCATATAGAGGAGGAATGCCAATTAATTAGAAGATACAAATTACGACAGCAATAGCTAAGAACCCAATGTGTTTGAGTAGATTTCTTAAATGAGATACATATTAAATAGGTGAGTACTTAGTCATAGCGGCGTTACAATTATAATAAGAAATAACGTTAGAAGTAGTGGTATAACCGATTAATAGATTGAGAAAAAAGATTGCAACATGAGTGAGGGCATACTGATAAAAGAAAAAAAGATAAGCAGTTAAGCTTTCAATTGAACGGGTTTCAATGAGCAATAAGAAATAACTTATATTCAATAGGCCACTAAAGGCAAAATGTTTTTTAATTGGAATAGGCCAGCAATGCTACCTATTAACATTGATAGAGCTTAAGTTAAGGCTACTATGTCGATTACTACTGAGTCAACCCCTAGTTCTAATCTTAAATTAAAGATGAGAGTTAAGATACTAATCTTAGCCATTAGGGTCAGTCAAGCCGTAACATATGTTGGTACTATTGAATAGATATTAATTAATCAGTTATGCATAGGAGCTGTTCCTATTTTAATTAACAGACCTAGTATCATACTACTAAAGCCTACATTAAGATTGAGATAAAAGTTATCGTGATATAATAAGCTAAACAAACCATCGAAATAAGTGAGACCAGTAGCTGAGTAGAGAGAAGCACAACCAAAAAGGATTATTATTGAGGCTAGACCAGCGATTAATAAGTAAGTTAGCCCCCGCTCTACTTGAATAATCTGATTCATTATTAAATGCAGTAATTAAATAAAAACTGTAAGATTGTAACTCTACTATCACAAACAATGAGATTAAATCATTTGTTAAGGCTAAGCCTATCAAATTAAAGAGAATTAAAATTGAATATTCTTTCATTGGAATCGTTATATAATCCAAATAATTTAACCCTGTTACACTGGTTGCATTGAAGATTAATATCATTATTGTTATTGTTAGTATTAATAGTAAGATTCCCTCATTAAATGATGTTATTTTTAATTGTTCGTTTAATAAATTAAAACCAGCTAAATGTAAGGGGAACTGTAGATAAAGAGTAAGAATAGAGATCAATAAAAGAGTAAAAATAGTAATACGATGGTGTCACTTGAATGTTAAGTCATAATTATCAGTAATTGTTGAAAACACTAATAAAAATAAAATAGTTATTAGTAACATGAGGTTAGATATGCTAATTTTAATCTTTAGTACTAATTTAATAGGTAATTCTTTAAATCAATATTTAGTTATTATTAATATAGTAAGAAGACCATAGGTTTAGTAATAAGTAATACAAAGAATGTAATAATAGTTAAAGTATTAATATTAATTTAAGTTTTAATTTTGAGTTTAATATAGAAATGACAGCTTGAATTGTAACTTATCATCTTAGATAAGATTATTGTTAATTAAGAACTAATAATGATTGCTTCAGTAGTAATTAATCTTGTCTCTACTTAATATTATTATAATAAGAAATGAGATCATAGTTTGAGTAGTAACTAATAACATGAATGATTATTTAATTTTAATATTAATGAATTAAGGATGATAGCCTGAATAACAACTTATCACCTCTAATTCTTATTTTCTTATTTGCTTTCATTATTAAATAACTTAATTTCATTTTGATCTTTCTTATTAAACTGACTATTCTTATTTTATTCTTATTGATAGCTTGAATCGTAACTTATCACTCTATTAAATAAAATTAAATTAAATTAAATTAAAAAGATAGATTGATAGCTTCAATAGTAAGAAGTCAAGTCAGATTCTTATTTTTTTAATCAAAGTTAAATCAAAGTTAAATCAAAGTTAAATCATAGCTTAAGTAATAATTAATCACTCTATTCCTTTAATAAAATAATAGTATCATTGCTTAAGTAGTTATCTTTCTTGTCTGCTCATTCTTAATAATAAAAATTAAACCATAGCTTGAATAGTAATTAATCACTCTCTTTCAATAAAAAATTAAGTCAGATTAATGTGATAAATAATAATAGAACTCAATTCAGTAATTAGCATTAATATTGCAATATTAAGTTATATCATTCAAGTGTACCCTATTGTTCACTCTTTAATTGATAGCTTGAATCGTTACTTATCATTCTGTATTTGATTAATTAAGTGATAATGATGGTTTCAATAGTAATGAATCAAGTCATATCCTTTTCTGTTAATTTTAATTAAAATTTAATCATAGCTTGAGTCCTAACTTATCACTACTAAGTTATTAATCTTTTTTCATTAATTAATAATCAATAATGATAGCTTGAATCGTAACTTATCATCTAAACTAATATTTAATTATAATTACAAAACTTAATCTCAATCTCTATAGTTAAACTGACTCATTATTATTATTCAAATGAACTAATGAAACTGACTGATAATATTAATATAATATTAAAATAATAAGTTGATAGCTTGAATAGGTAGTTATCATTCTAAATTAAGACAGAAAGGAATGATGGGTTCAATAGTAATAAATCAAGTTAAATATGAAATAAAAAATAAAATTGATAGGTTTAATCATAAGTTATCATATCAAATTAGAAAATCATTGCTTCAGTTATTAGTTATCTTAATTAAATTAGTTATTGATAGCTTGAATCATTAGTTATCTTGTCTATTCATATTATTAATTATTTAATCATTGCTTAAGTTAATAGTTCTCCATCTAAGAGTGTAAGAAAGAAATGATAGGTTAAGTAAGAAGTGATCGAGGATTAAGAACAAAAAATAGGTGAAGTATTAAATGAATGAACAGAAGGAGGTGTGTTAAGAGCTCAATCAAGTGATGCGGGTTTCACTTTGTTATTAAGGAATATTCTATTTGATTCTGTTAGATCGGGGGTTGAGAGGTAAGTTATTGAGTTACCATTTACTTTATTTTCTAATCCATTCAATAATTGATCATATATGATATATATGAATAGTGCTGAAGAGATAACTGATATGAGAGAACCTATAGAAGAAACATAATTTTATTAAAAGAACGCATCAGGATAATCGGGAAGTATTCGAGGTAGGGGTTGCAAACCTAATAAATTCATTACAAATAAATTCACTCCTATGAACAGGACTCAATACTGAATTTGAGGTAATAATTCATTATACGCTAATCCTAAGATTTTTTACTTCAATAATAATAACCCGCAAAAAAGACTGCTCCCATAGATAAGAGTGAAAGTGATCAATAACAAAATAAGTATCGTGGAATGCAATGTCTAATACTTAATTAGCTAATAGTAGTCCAGATAAGCCGCCAACTGTGAACAGGAATATGAATGCTAAGCCATACAGCATTGGAACTGTTAATTTAATCGATCCTCCGTAAATAGTCGGTAATCAACGCCCAGATCTTGAGTCCTGTTGGAATTGTAATAATCATAGTAGCAGAAGAAAAGTAAGGTCTGGTATCAGCATCAAACCCAACTACAGACATGTGGTGAGCTCACACTAGGAATCCAAGGAAAGCAATTTAACCCCTCGCATAAAGCATGGTAATAGGGCCAAACACGGGTTTCTTACTGTAAGTACTAACAATATGAGAAACGAATTGAGTTAGCCCTACCAAACCCTGGTATGATTAATCTGTACAGTTCGGGATGAGCCTCTACTTAGCCCATCGTCTTGATTTAATAATAGTATAGTGAGATAAGCTATAGCATTAAGTAAAAATGAAAAATAATAGTAGTCTCAGCTATCAAAGAGTCGACTGAACATTAATTGAAGCATGAAGGGTTCAACCACTAGTGATCCAGTCAGTAAAAATTTAAAATAAAATTGGTCTCTTTCCTATGCATTCAAACCGATTTTCACTAATGTTGCCGAGATCTCTTTAATAACGTGATAAAAAATTAAAAATAAAAAAGCTGAGTAGGAGAATAACACATCTTGTGATATGTTTCGTTACAAGTCCATATTGTTGTAATTATCACCTGCTTGGTTACGATTAATGCTATCGTTTCACATTTTTCTCCTGTATTCTAATTTAATCATCAAGTCGCTTAGCACTTTCAATAACAAGTGGTCGTGTAGAGGAGTGCAAATGATAACCTTTTTCTATCATCCCTAATGTTTCATTGAAGATTAATTGATACTTAGTTTTGATAGTAAGAGGGAACTTCTCATAATAGTTCATTACTAACATATTATTCTTTCGCCCGATTACTCTCATTTCTCACTTGCCTGTTACAAAATGTTGTTCATAACTTACTATTGATTTCCCTTTATAACCGTAAGTTTTACTGGAATATTTTTCGTAGTTTCGATAGGTTCATGCGTCTTCACCGAAAACTCAATCAGCTAACACGAATCTCGGTCTGTAACTTAACTTCGTTTCTGATAGTGAGATAGCAAATCGGGATCTAACATCAGTTCAACCACTGAATCATGCATCATTCAATGAGGGTACTACTATATGCTTTTGATAGGTAATTTTTCTCCTTAGTTGCGATAGAGTTGTATCAATTAAAAAAGGTCTTTAATTCCTGTTGTTTCTTAGGAATAGTTAAATTTCCAATAAAAAGATTGAGAAAAAGGAATAATTCATTTTTGTTTGTTATCTTTCACAGAGTTAATCATTTTTGATTTCATTGTTTGATTATTGAACCTAATGATCATTTTGTTTGGAGCTCACTTATGATATGATACTCTTTGAATTCAAAATACATTCGGATTTCCTCATGTTTGATCGTACCTCCTGCTTCAAATACTCCAATGAATCATATGAGTTTATCTATAGCAGGAAGAGGAGTATTAGGTTTTAATTTAGTTCATCACTGGATAACGGCAGTGAGATAAAACTCCTTTTGATCCTGAAACAAAGTTCACTTTTTTTATTTAATCACACTTAAGTACGATAAAATTAAATTACTATTAAAGAGATAGATTGCTTCATTCACTATTACACCTAACTCACTTTGATGATTTTTTTTACTAATTATCACCATTTTGATAAAATTATTAGGTATATTATTAAAATGTAAATCAAATTTAGGTATTGTTATACAAATAATGTAGACATTTCCATATACATTCCTATTTAGATTAAAATATTTATTATTAATGTTTTATATACTCTCTTATTTGATAAAATTATCATTTCTTTATTTAATTTTGTTCATGTAACGGTACCTTAATTAATAACCAGTCGTGTGATATAGTTGATATATCGAAACAACCCTTATTAAGTGCATCTATTAGATTTAGTTAAAGTAAAAGTTTTTATTAAGTTTAGGTATAAAATTAGTATAGTTGATTCTTTCTTTCATTTTTAAAAGTGTTAGGTTTACATCTTGTAATTGCATTACATCTTTGTTGTTTTTTTTCCTTTTATAGTTAAAGATAGTTTGAGTGCATCTCTATAAACATTTTTATATTTATTGTTATTATAAGAATTAAAAACATACGGAAATTAAATGTAGTCACACGGGTTTAGGTGACTTTTTATAAAAAAAAAATAATATCCACCTCAAGGTTCCTAGTAATGTGCCATTCTTCAGTGTATAGATGTTTTTCTAATGATGTTTACCACCTGTGTTAAATAGATGATAATCCTAACAGTCTGGTTGTATTAATACATGTTTTATGTATATTTCTTCTTAATACTGGATCTTGATTGTAATTCTTACAAAGAGTACCCTTACTAGTAATTCATTTTACAAAAATAAGGTATTGTTAAGTTATTTTACCTTAGGTTTATGTAAATTTACATAGTTTATTGTGTTATTTTAAAAGATCATAGTATTATTATAAGGTAGCCATAGTTCAAATAGTTTTACCGATTTCAGTAGTTTTACTAAAGGTTTTAATTTATCTTAGTCTGTCACATCTGTACCCTTTGAACAATGAAAACTAAAGTAAGAATAGCATTTATCAAAGTAAATATATTATTAGCATTATGCTGGTATTAATATAAATTTTTATTTTCTCTTCTTTTTCTTCTAAATTGTTATCTAATGATTGTTTATAGTTAGACATTAAATTTTAGTGTATTCCCAAATTAATCCAAGAAAAGCTAAATATAAAATCAATAATATGTAAAGAAACACATGTTAATTATCGTATCACATGATATGTATATTTGTTGTATAGTCCGTGTTAGTAGGTTATTTTCCTTTTCAATTAAAAATTAAACTAAACAAACAAACAAAATCCTAAATAAGTCTTTGATATACCTAAATTAATACAAAATAAAATGGTATCTGCCTTGTCTTGGAGTTACTAGTTGTAGTTGATTCTTACGAAATTCTACAAGTCCTTTTTCCGTTTACCTCTTCCGAAGCTTTAAGAATTGAAATACAAAACATATGGTTCTAAAAAATAGGTAAACCAATTACCTAGCTTGGTTTCAATATAAAATCGGAACAGAAAAAAAAAGGCCCCCCGACTAAATGTCAGAAGCCCAAAAAAAGAACTTTACCAAAGGCATATTAAGAAAAATCAATTCTTTTTTTAATTATATTGGAATGAAGAACAAATTGATTTGAGATAAATTTTATTATTATTTGATTCCATATTTAAACTAATGGATTAAGTAATTGCTATTAGTTAGTTTAATTTCAGATTTTGTATTTAGTAATACTGAGCGAATAGAAGGAAATTTAATACTGATTATTTCATCATTGAAATTTATTTTAAGTTTACCTTCATCATCTTTGAATGCTTGTGTACCATAAATTTTATTTATTAGAGATCTAAAGTTGGTATCAAAATCTAGTAAGTATTTATTATCTGAATAAATAATGCAATAAGCTCTTATTTAATAATCCATATAAATTATTAACTTTATTACAAGGAACTGCAAAACAATCGTGAATTGAATAGAAATTTAAGTTATCTATTTCTTTAAAATAATTCACTATAACTAAGCATAAGCTTGCAGCATCTAGAGAGTGAATAAGATTTGGCATAAGAGCAATTTTTTGCTTATTTTTATTAAATTTGGTTTTATTTAATACAGAAAAATTTACAATATTTTTAGTATAAGCAAAGGGTTTGATTTTAATAGTTTATGTTTTGTAATATTGTTGGTTTACTATTAAACCGGAAGGTAAATACCTAGGAATCTTAATTTCTAATTTATTAGCTACATTTGCTACACCTTTTAGATATTCCGCTAAGGCAGTCAATTTAGGGTATTCAACAAATATTGAAAAGTTTAAAGGTTTTCTTAGATTTTTAAAATCTATTACCTTAAATGTTACTACTTTTTCGTTTTTCGATACATCGGATTTCATTACATAGATGTAATAATCTTTATACCCGTGCTCTTTTGAGACATCCAGTTAATCTAACTCAGTCTCTGGGTTAAACTCAGGGTTTTTCTTTTTATCAAAATTATCCTTAAGATAGTCTATTATTGAAGAAGCAGAGGCATTATAAGGTATAGTCATAACAGCTCTGTTAACCAAATTTCGGAAAATATTTAATTATGCTAATTTTTTAAAACACTCGAATTCTTCTAAGGTTAACTTTAATTTACCTTGTCGATATTCTTCTAATTTATTAAAAAAATAATTTTTAACTTTTAAACCTATAAATGTATACAAATCTTTAGGTATATATTCCCGAGTAGAATCATTTCAATTTAACTATTTAGCTAAAGCAAGATCATCTACTAATAGAGTTAAATGTTGGAAACCATTACAACTAGCATCCAGCTGGATGGGCAAGATAGTTCTAAAGTGTTATTATTTAAAGCTTCAACAAAGTTTTTATATTCAAAACAAAAGCTAAGGAAAATAGTTTTATTTTCAGCTTGACTTAATAAAATACCATTTTCAAAGTTTACATTGTCTAATTTATTATTATCAACCATGCTATTCTATGCAAGAAAGATTTATTTCCTATACCATTACCAAAACAGTTTGCTCCAAATATTTTTAAATAATTAATAGCTTCTTGGTTAGTTAATTTAACTTTTTCTCCGATACTAAATTCTAGTAAGCCTTTAGATAATTCTATACCTTGATAGTTTAAATATTCTGTAATACAATACAACCTACCTCTATAATCTATTCGTACAGGTAGATAAATAGAAGGAACATTTCTAAAAATAGTAGCCAAACCTAAAATGTTTAATTCTAAGTGTTTTTTTGCTATTTAAAGATAATAATTCCTTTTGTTCACTAATAGTAAGTTTATTCTTTGAACTTAAAGGATTTACATATTTAAAATCTTGAAAAAATCCATATTTATGGTTGTTATTTAAAATAAAATAAAAAAACATTTTAATTGATTATAAAAGCTACCGAATTAATCTTATTTACCATTTCAACTATATCATTTTCTCTCAATAAACTACTTTTTTAGCTTAGTTCCCTATTAGATATTAATATTTAATCTGCATAGTCTACCCATTTAATAAATATCCCCCAAGTTCTAATATTTTGTTTTCTTCATATTTATATGAATTGGGAGGAGAAATCATAGTATTTGGAATAGTCTTAATACTGATTGAAGTTTTTAATTCAGGTACTAAGTTAACTAGAGCTTGAGCTGCTACCATAATAGTTTTCTTTTCATTTCTAGGTAAGATTTTAACTTCATTTTTTATAACTTTTAAATCTATCATAAAATTAATTAAGAGATTTCCTAGTTCAAATTGAAATTGAGATTCACTTGTTTGGTTAATAATATCGACAGAAGCTCTCCAATTAATATAAGTTAAACTTGGATTAGATTGTTTGATTGTTTTATACATTTCACGTATATACTTATTTACTATCTCCCTTCCCAAATCGATTGTAAGTTCAACTTGATAGGTTTTATTGTTTAATAACTGATTATTAGAAACTATATTTAATAATCTACCATACATTATAGAGATTAAATATGTTGTATTCACATTGTATAAGATTTTTTAACTTAAACTAGATAAATTACTATCCATTAATATTAAATTAGTTTTATAATTATTTATAAATTTTTTCTAATCTAGGAGTTATCTCTGTCAATTTAAGAATTAATAAGCTATGATTTGAATTTTGTCTGAGACCTTGACTTTTTAATTTATTTTTAGCAATATCTAATGCTTGTTTTGTAACAATTGTTCTATTTGTAATTGAGTTTCCTTATTAACTCCTTCATTGAGAAGTGCTTTCTAAAAATTGGACTATCAAAATCATAAGATATAGAAGTTAGGAGTAAATTAGACTAATTTAAATTAGTAGCTTGACCTTTAGTGCCACAACTAAATTTTCTCTGTTAACTCTTTAATAAAGAACAATGAACTGTAGATTTTTGTACTAGGTCTTGAATTTTATTTGTAAACCTTTTTTTTTGTTTTACTTAATGTGGAAACCTTTGAAATCGGTTTAGAAGACAAGATAATACCTAAAATACTTTCTTTAGTAGAAATAAACTGGTGTAATTCTATATCTAGTGAATTATAAGGTATTTGGTGTGTAATCAACCAATATAATC
>Ga0157364_1008250_pt1 | contig 10794 bp, 2 predicted proteins | sample AttsexASBM2_FD_111476 | JGI IMG/M metagenome (GOLD analysis project Ga0157364, IMG submission 111476) | Fungus gardens microbial communities from leaf cutter ant in Ribeirão Preto, State of São Paulo, Brazil - Atta sexdens ASBM2 | ecosystem: Host-associated > Fungi > Mycelium > Unclassified ... | reverse complement strand
TTTTTCTCCTTGAATTTCCGTGATATCATAGTTATAATGATATCGCTTCAAGTTTGCCGATCGCTGGGTCGTATTTGCGTCAACGACGCAATCTTATTGCATATTTCGGATTCGTGCTAATGACTGTGACCTGCAAACTGTTGTAACAAGTGGATTTCGATCTCATAAACCGGAATTTTCTGAATTATAAAATTACTTATTAAACTTTTTATCCGATTATCGGAAGAAGTGTAACTAAAATTTCGATAAAGCATTTGACGAAATTTGGTTATGAAACCACGAGATTAAATCTTTTTTACATGAAACGCCTTGACATTGAATACATTGTATATTTAAATCATTATTTTATATATTGTTTTCAATATCCATTATCCTTTTGTTTATTAAAAGTAATTTTATAATTAGAGATGCAATTTTTATGTTTTAAAATTGTTTCTGTTTATAATGGAGAAAGAGCGTAAATTTAGTTTTATATCGTCACGAGCATTATTTTACATACACATTGCTATCGAGTCGTCCGTGATAATGACAATAGATAAACTGTATAAGTACCGTAAATGTTGATGGCTTGGGACAATGCAGGTATTTTGGGACAGCATGTATTTTTGTTAAATTTAATTGTGATATCCATCCATGAATCTCTAAAGAAAGTTTAAATTTTAAATTGCTATATATATTTATATGATTGTTGATATTAAAAACATAACTCAAATAAAAGTGTATATTATTGATATTATTGAAGTGTATAATATTTAATTTATTATTTTAAAATATTATTGATAAGCTTTTGTTCGATATCTCGATGTCATTACATATTTTTCTCAAACAATAAAACAGAAGAATAGAAATGTCTGAATAATGGAATAGAAATTAATTAAATTATTTATGAATGATAAACTAGAGATTATGCACTGGGGAAATCATAGTTCGAATTACAAACAAAATTTACGGATTTATTTGCGCAGGTATTCTCTAAACAAGCAGATTAATTGCGAATATGAATATTGAAATTCAAATTGTGCATAGGAAAACCAAGTGTATATATGGGGAAATGCGTTCGGTAAGTTGCAGATTAATACACCAGATTTAATCGGCGTAAATTAGATCCTCGAGCATGCAAACATTGAAATGTTTCTCCAATAAATATTCAATGGTATCAATGGTATGATAATCATGTATTTAATGATCCATTAAATTTTGATAGCGGCGGTCTGAATCTATTTCTAGTTTAACAGAATTTTGATATTGTTGTACAAGTTGTTTATTAGAATTAATTAATGTAGCGCGATGCAGAATACGCGGCAACAATACATTATTAACGTGGATTCTGTATAATATTAATGAATAATTTTCATAGTGCTCAAAATTTTAAGCAACATTAGAAGTTTTTTATAAGGCTGCTTTAAAAGAATGTAAAAGAGAGCGACGTGATCTTATTATGCAAAATGAGGTGCCGTGAATATGCCATGTAACTTTCATTAATTAATTCTTTTCATGGAAAAGAATCGAGCGAAGGACAGATGAGTGTGTTAATTATTAAAAGTGTTAAATAAACCGCGTATACTTATAAATTCAATTATCAGCAAATCGTGTAACTTTATCTTGCGGGTCATTAAGACTTTACATTAACACTATTACATATATATATACGAGGTATATTTGAATGTAATGGCTAATGGATTTGAATACTTTTTTCGCGGATTTGTATTCTATAAACTGTACAGAAACGTTTATGTTAATAAGAAACTTCTTCGTGTTCTGAAACATCTTTCGTTTTTTCCGCAAATCGATGCAGAGGCGGATGAGAGATACGACGTCGAAACGACAACCCTGGGGAAAAATGTCACGGTAGCTAAATATATCGCGTGGATCGGACAGGAACTCGAAACGAAAAGTGTGCTACATTCGTTCGTTTCTGTTGAAAACAGAAATGATATACTATGTTGTATATATCTTTTTCCTTTCTAAACAAAATGTTTTCTTTGCGAATTGGTACGAATGTAAGAAATGATTTTCGTTTATGATGTACGTATTCGCGCGTTATACTTTATGCATTTTGATAAGTTCTTTTTTTTTTATTGAAATGCACGGAATATTTTCGATGCAACGAATATCGAATAAGAAAGGCTAATGTAACGTTGTGAGCGGTGCTGTATGAGCGTCTTCAAACTTCTTCGAGATTGAAATAGATGAGGGATCAAATTATCGATATCACGATGGAAACAGAGCAGTTTATTGCTGTTTTCACGTGAGCAAAATGTTCGTAGAATGTCATAGAATTCCGTTTGATATATCTAATTACTTTACTTTACTCTCTAATGAATATCTTTAGTACTTTTGTTTTGTATGTAAACTTTATTGCTTTGCGCCAGTCCACGTGCAATTTTAACGAGAGACACGTCGCGCGATGTGAAACTCAAGTACTTACATTCAGCGATGCTTATACAGCAATTTTCCCAGCGTTTGTTGACAATATCCTGCATTAGTTCTAAACAGAGAAAGATTATTTTAAAATCAAATTTTAAAATCTTGTGAGGTGGAATGGAAAAGTTTTATTTGATTACCTATTCTTTGAATATGTAGAAATTTTTATTACTTTTACTAATTTCTTTTTTCGTAGACTTTATCCTCATTTTTTTATCCTTTCACCCCCAAAATGTAATTTATTGATAATACTACAATGTTATCTATGATATGCTATTATATGGTTTTTCTTTTGCTCGGCTTTACGAGATCACAGCTATTCTCGTTACGTTTCGCGGGTAAAGGCCGACGATACGTCTTCTTTCGTTTATCGTCTGGAAAGTAAGAATGGTCTTCTTTTTCTTTTCTCTTGCATTTCTGCGGCGCACAAGGAAATCTGATTTTCCGTCATAAGCATCACGACTTCTCGTCAGAACGCAAGAACGATAGTCAAATATGCTTTGCTTCGCATGCATCTCTTCGATCTCGCCAATTATTTCTAGTTCTTTCTATCGCCGTCTTCGGCGCGGCTTTTGATTTTTACGAAATGTGCAACTCGCGCGGAGATAAGGAATTTTCCGTCATCGTACTCGCACGCCGCGCTGTATAGTCGCTGCATTTAGTTTCGCAATATCGTTTGCCTTAATGCCTCGCGTAGAATATAGGACTTTTAACATATATAGGAAAAGAACGGAATTCGATGACAGGGTTCCCTATGATATTGATTTTTTTTATAGCAAAAATTTAAAAGATTTAATTGTGGAATTATCTAATTTTTTTTACTTAAATATATTTTTTATCAAACCGATTTGGAAAAGATAATAATTAAGATCATATTTCAACACAATTTTGTGAAGCAATTAAAAAAAATGGATGAAAGAAAAAAGGAGTAAAAATTTACATGTTACAGATATATTATTATAAAAAAACTTTAAAAAAAAATTGTATGATTTTGATGATTTTATTAAAAGTGTAACGAAATGTTTTTTCAATAATTGAAATTGGATTCCTGGATATTAAAATGCAGATTCATCGAATAAAAAGATAATATTCTATGATTGTCTTAGGTTAGGAATTGACATTAATTGTCATTTTTTTATTTGATGCATTTAAATGGCAGATAGCGATACGTCATCAGTTTATTTGTTCGCTCTATTTAATGTAATCGATTTGATTTAATTTGAAAACAGAATGTATTGCGACGAGCCAATTAAATTTGGAGTGGTCGCCTCTTATGACTTCCTGCAGGCTTAATTGTCTCGTTACTCGTTCCGCGATTGTAGGCCAATGCAAAGGTTGGTTAGGCGTTTTACTCGGCACGAAGGTCGACAATAATTATCTCTGTTCAATGCAGATCGTAATCAATACGTTGTAATTTGTAATGCGGTGTATGTGCGACGCAGTTCAAAAGCATCTCTTTCTACACGTTGCGATCGATTAGCTATACGTCGCTTGTCGTGCGTCAATGATAATCGCCTTTGTGAGCAAGTCATCGCAAGTCGAACTTCTTTTTCAATCTTGTTAGACCACTTTCACATATGTTAAGATATTTTTATTGGATGCTTTGCGGTATTACGTATTTTCCGTATTTTCTTTTTAACTATTGATTCCTCGGCCGAGTGAAGCCGATCCTTACTCACGGAATATCTGATGGAAATTATATTTACTAGGTCGTTACATTTAACATGCTGATTTTATATTAATGAGTTTCTGAGGAAGTAGAATGTTAAGTAACATTTTACATTCGGTAACGTTTTCGCGATTTATATAATGAGGAGTCTTTTTTGTTTTGTAATCTTATTTTGATTGTTTGAAGACAAAGTTGAAGATAGAAACAATGAATGACTAAAGACATATGTCTGATGATTTTATATCGTAAATAATAAATTTTGTATACTAATGTTTCCGTTTGTAAAACTTTCTTACATCTCGAAAAATTGTGAAAACTAGAGTTCCCATTTTAATAAGAATCATATTATTTTATATGCAATATTTAATTATTAAGAATTATTTTATAAATTTATAATTAAGGTTTTTAATTTAATGGTCAACTAAATAAAGTAAGCAAATGTACGGAATAATTTAAACGTAATTGCATTTATTCATGTTACGTCGCCTCGATTTTCAACGATAAGATATATAAAATTTGATAATATTTATAGAGAGAAACAAATGGATAGAACTCATAAATTTGAAGTTGAAGTGAGACTGCACCGATATATATCTTCTTGCTTCTGAATTGTCCTATACTAGTGCAAATATATTTTTAGAACGAATAGATCCAGATGAATGAATCTCGAGTGATTTTTCCTCTCGACCTTTGCGGCACTTTTCGTGGAAAGTGTCGCCAATTTATCACCGTCATCTCGGGCGTCTCCTTTACTGAAAATGATGTCATCGTTAGTGTCATCGACGTCGCGAGCATGTCGATATTCACGTGCGAACAATTGCAGCTGTTTGCCGTGCCGAGAGACATACAAATCGTTTCCCAGTTTTCCTTACCCTCATTGTATACATACAACAGACAGTTGATCTCTGATGTCGGTCTCCTACTCACTTTCACGATTTGCGATTGCATGAAAATATTTTCGAGTATTTTCTTCACCGAATGAATGTTGCTTCAACGATTTTTGCGAATAGAAAAGTGCACAGATTTTTCTTTCTAGTCGAATTTATTAAAAGATTCAGTGTAAATCGAGTCTCTCTTCTGAGAGATTGATTTATCGTAAGTATATAAGCAAAGATATAGAATATTTATCTCAAATTTTGTGATAAAATACATATATGTTGAATTGATATTTTGATGTATAATAGAATAAAATTGTATTATAAATTAGATATTGATTTTCAGTAACACAAAATTAAATGTTATTATATTACAAATTAATATAGAACAATAATCGAATTCAAAGAAGAATGTAACTTTTAATGTCGATAATTTTCAGTTATTGAGTGGTTTGTAGAATTTATTATTATTCATTATTATCTTGTGCGAAATTATATTGAATTATCAGCAATAGTCTTTGAAGAAGAAATTGGTAAGGTTTCCATTAACTTACGCTTAAAAATTCTGTTTGAAAGGTTTTCAAAGCGTCTCATTTCATATTCCATTTCTTTCCAATCATTCTGTAATAACAAAAGAAGGCATAAATAATTTGCCGCGATAAATTTATTCTTCCGCTTATCGTCGTCGAAGTGAATGCTTCATTAAAGTTTGCAAGTATCGTACGACATTTAGTGCGATTCACTACTAAAGAGAGTTTGTCTTTGGTCGATTCTGAAGTTTTTTCTTTCGACTACGATGAAGAGCCTTCCACAAAAACGTAAATATTCATTGCTATCTATTTGTCTGTCTTTTTTTTTCTCTCTCTCTTTCACAAATCTTTTTATTTTTAGCTTCAAGCTTTTCGATCCTGTCATTTTTCTTTTCTTATTATCTTAGTCACTCTCGTCGCATTTCCCAAAGAATTAGAGTTGTCAGTACGCGATCATGCACTTACGGCGACTGACAGACCCTTTCGTTTAAAACAAAATGTTCTACAAGAGAGGTCTCTACATTTCTCTCCGACATCTTGGGTCAAGTGTCGATTTCCGATAGTTGCGAGGTAGACTAGAGAACATCCATGCAACTTGCTCGATTGGATTCGATGTTGCATGAACTTATTAGTAATAAGTGAATGTTGCATAGGATGGACGAAGATAACTTTAAAAAATATCCATTAATATATTATTTGGTTTAATTTTATTTACATAGAATTTTTCAAGATTGCAGATTCGGAATTGAAATTTTTCTTAATGCTTTTTTTCAAAGAAGAGAATTAAATGCTACTAGTTTTAAATTAATTTTAAATTCTAATGAAGTAGATCACATTTTAAGATCGAATGTAATATAATTAGAATATTAATATTAATATATAATATAATATTATGAAAGCATAATAGACAATTTGAAATGCATGAATCAATATTCTATATTGATATAATATTCTATTGTATATTGATATGATATAATATTTCTTATTTGCATCTTATGAATTAAAAAAAAATGGTTTTTGTAATTAATCTATTTTTAAAACTAGTTTATTTGAAAATATATATAATATTTATAAACGTGAAATTTCTAAAGTGTTTATAGCAACGTGGGAGTAATTGGTGAAAAGTTGAAATTTATTTTTGTTGAATAATCATTACTTTAAGAAAGGAAGTAACGAGTATAAAGTGGAGCGACAGAAGAAAATGAGGACAGAGTTAGTGGATGTCACAAGAGAGACGTTCGTCTAAGATGTCCTTGGGGTCCTCATGTCGTTGCCAAGGCAAGCGGAAAGCGAACGTAATTGTCATTGAAGTGAGAGTCGACCATCCGAGACGCACGAGCGAATGCGCGATGATTCATTTATGAGGGACGTATGAATAAACGATCATAAGGCGAGGTAAGCCATTCATTTGCCGAATGCAGCAGTCGATGGAAGAAAAAAATAAGTGCATCGTCGCGTTTCTCGCAGCTGCTTCGAAGGTGCAAGTTTTGTCGATTGTAGAACGAAATTCGGCAGTATCGAGCAAACAGAGTCTTAGGCTAAAACCCTTTAAATATGATATGAAACGTGCGAGGTGCGGTATACAATTCGATCTATAACGCTCTTTGCCATTTGAGATGTAACGAAGATAATAATTCAATGCTCGCACAACGTAGGGATTCTGTATTCGCTTGCATCACAAATTGGCGAGCTCTCCGATAGAGTATACCGAGCCAAATTGGTTAGGATATTCTCGCAAACACTAAGTCGCGTATACATATTACAACGTGTCCAAAATAATATAATTCGCAAATATCACTCAATCTATATCTCTTGCTTTCTATTTCGGTACGTCCAGGTTTCATAAGCAAGATATACGAAGGCGCAAATGTAGATGTTACAGAGTGGCGAAAAAATACAAAGATGGGATTCTGAGAATTCTTGGCATCTTCGGGGATGTCAAACATTTACTTTTATACGAATCTCTGTTGTACGCGTCACGCGTACTTGTCTGACGAGCATACTTCGGTGAATATTGGGGCGCTCTTGAAAATTCGAGCACGCTCATCGTCCGATCAGAATTGAATCTGAATAAGCAGTTGAATACGTATTGAAGAGAGCTTCTTTGTCATAGAAATAAAGTAGTTTTTCTACCGTTCATATATCTCCTCGCCCACAAGTTTTTTTCATATCTGACCGTTGGATCGATCGGCGTTTGCATTCAGGCCATTCATTCTCCCACACGATTCCTAAGAGATATTACTCGCGATAAGTATCAAATGATTAATAATTATGTCGTCATCGATCATTTCTGCTTGACTCTCACTCTGATCTAAGTATATTGAATTTCGAATATATCCTATAATTTTTCAGCACGCGATTTATTTTATCGACCTCTTTTTTTCCAAATTTCTTCCAAGTTTTCAGTCGATAGCATTACAAATATTTGTATTCTTCGTGACGGATATAGAATAAACGTTGAATTAATATTGGCTTGAAGGTAAAGCTAATATTTGACAGTTAATAACCTTGTTCCGTAAATTAGAAAAGCAAACGTTAGGGCATCGAGACATTCGAAAGAGATATTTCATATCATATAAGTATTTATAATTTATTCTTATTTCAAGACCTGGTATTCATAATCTGTCCTTATTTTAAGTCCGTCTTAAGTAATGTCTTAAGATGCTATTACTCCTTGATTGATTCATGACAGTCTTAAGACAGTCTTAAATATAAAATCGACTATGTATACTGGCAAGGATAGTACAGCTCTTTGATTGGTTCATGACATTTTAAGACTATACTTAAGACAATATTAAATATAAGAATCGCGATTATAAATACCGGCCATAGAGTACCATAAAGAATAATTAAAGGATAATTTGAAGAAAAAAGTGAATTTCCGATGACATAAATTTTATGTGTTGGAACTTGGAACATCGAACAATAATAAATATTTGAATAAGTAAATAACGTCATGTAAGATAAACGGATGTGGGTTTGTAGCATGAGTTAATGGGAGCTGATAGCTAAAGGCAAAATGATAAAAACGAACAACTCGTGATGCGTGAGTCGAAGGAAGTAAGTCCCTTATCGGGAGTGCGTAGTATCCCTGTCGTTCTCAATCCATAGTATTCGTAATGGCTCTTAATATCCTTCCGCGGGTGCGATATGCAAACGTAACCCACATTCGGCAGTAGGTAAATATTTATCGTCCCGGATCCTACATAGCTCGCAAACTTAATGAACTACCGTGCTAATCTAGTCTCGGTATAATGAGACCCATTCCATAGTTATTGTTCTGTCGCGAAAGTTGTTACTTCGACGTATTAACTCCGTAACTCGGATAAGGAAATGGTGTGATTATAACTAAACGATATAAGCGAAATGGAAAGGGATCATGTTGTAACTATAAAACTATATATTGACGGATTATATCAGGAGTTTATTATTTATACTATAAAGTCAAGTAAATTTTAACAATGAAATTTAATTTAAGATTTAATTTACGAGAGAAAGGTATAAAAATTGAGATTCTACGATGAAAGAGTTTATTTTGCTGTAATTCTTTCTGTTCTCTATAAAAGCTGCAGTTTCAAGTTAAAATCTGTAATTGAATGGACATTTTGATGGTTCCATGTGCAATAAACAGCGGCATTAAAGTACGGAAAGTACCTTTGCAGAACAATATTTAATTTGCTACCAATTTTATGACATACAGTTACAGAACGAGCGTATAGCATCGATGACGGTCCGTGGCGATCTTAATCGTTTGTTTTACGAGCTCGTAAAATATGGTATTAAGTTCTATTACGAACGCTAAACAGCGAGAAACCACTGGTCATACCGAAGTTCTTGTCGGTTACGTAATTAGGTAGAGCCTGACAAAGTTAGCGCAAGACTGTTCCCCGTAAAGTTCAGGTCAAGCTTGAAATCGCATTGTGCGTTTGCAAATGCATAACGAAGAATAATAAAGAATAGGAAGACATAATAAGAAGAGAGAATATGAAATAATAAAGAAGGAATTTATAAGACAATTAAGACATCAAGATGTGGTTTCGACTTTCTTTCTTTGACTTTCTTTGAAATATTAATTTAGAACGTGATTATTATGTGATGCTCTATAATTCTGTGTAATTGTGGAATGCACATAAATATATTTTTTTTGTGTAAAGAATACTATTTTTTTATAAAGTACATATTTTGCATCCTTATTTTCTCATTTAATAATAACACGGAGAGAATTTTGTTTTAAAATTTATCTCGAAAAATATGATAGTTGTGGTACAATACAATGTTTTAAAGATTTTATTTTTACCATATATTTCAGTAAAATTAATTAAACTTATTTTATATTTTATTGTAGTTTTATTAATGAAGAGATTTACATTAAAATTCTTGGATATACAATGTTGTCCCACGACTATCTATATAATTAAATAATTTACATGATTTAATAATAAAAAGAAAAATGTTATTTTTTTGTGTAATATTTGTTAATGTAATAATAGTTGTTAATCTATATAGTTATATTATATTCACAAGGGTTACATTCCACAAATCTCTTTTTTTCTTTTTCTCTATTTTTTATTTCAAAAAATCTATCAGATACGAATCGTTCTACTTGTCTGTCAAATTAATCAACTGAAATGAGAATGTACTTTATAACTTTCTTACAAAAAGGGAAGAAAATTGCTGCTCGATTCCAAGAGAGATACCGGCGTTGAGGTGTTTGAAGACGATACGAAAGCGGAAAATCGACTCTCGAGTACCAACTTGGCACGTTGCCAATCTCGTTGAGAAACGGAGACACTACCGTGGGTGGTCCTCTTAATTAACTTGTTTCGCCGCGCACTTGAATGCGTGCAGAAAATACGTGACGACATTCGACAAATCAGTGCGCATTAATCCTCTTACGCTTCACATTAAACCGCCCGCCGGATTTGTCGTTTAATTCTCATTTCCTCATTTCAAATTGACCGCATACTGAAGAGCATACTAAAGAACTTTTTGTCATCAAAGAGTATATCTAAAAAAGGGATATCAATTTGTTGCAGTAGCAAATTTCATTCGTGTGTCTTCAAATCGTTATTTTAAGATCAGTATTTATAACTTATAATTTTATTTAAGTACAGATTAAAAAATTTTCAAGATTTGTTTGAATTTTATGACAACTTTGTGTATGTATGTATATATTGTAGATACAAAAGAAAACTACGATAATTACTAAATATTTTACAATGGAGAGATATTTGTTTCGAAAATTTATTTATTTAAAATCCCAAATGTCAATCTTTCGTTTTTCTGTCTAGCTGTT
>Ga0157364_1008249_pt1 | contig 10796 bp, 16 predicted proteins | sample AttsexASBM2_FD_111476 | JGI IMG/M metagenome (GOLD analysis project Ga0157364, IMG submission 111476) | Fungus gardens microbial communities from leaf cutter ant in Ribeirão Preto, State of São Paulo, Brazil - Atta sexdens ASBM2 | ecosystem: Host-associated > Fungi > Mycelium > Unclassified ... | reverse complement strand
GAGGTAACTGATGTGACTGATCACTTCTAACCCTAACCCCAGAGTTCTAAAAATAGAAAAGGTGAAAAATAAAATAAACAAGAAAATAAAAATGAGAAAGAAAATAAAAAGAAACAAAGTTCACTTTCTATAGTCTTGACATTATCCTCCCTTCAAGATTTCTCCTCCAGAGAAATGTTCTGTTCTCCAATCCCTGTTTCTTATTTTTTCATTTTCCTCTTCCATTTTTTCTTCCATGTTTTTCAAATGTTTGTTCTCATCTATTTGCCTATCCTTCTTCCACCTTCTCCAATTCTTTTCTAACTTCTTCAAATATTCATCCTCAAATTTTTTGTTGTCTCACCTATATAGCACTTTTGCCATATACTTCCCTGGCAATTCCATTCTCCTATACTCTTCTTTTTCTCTTTTCTTTTCTACTACTTCCTTTTGACGCCTTATCTCTGCCCTTATCCTTTCTTCAAAGTTGTTCACTAATTCTTTTGCATTCTTCAAGTCCTCCTCTTTTTCCCATGTATCACTCTCTGCTGTAAACCCCTTCTATCGCATCAGATACTTGTCTACTCCTCTTATTTTCCTTTTATTTAATATTTTTTCCACCTCCCACTCTTCAACTTCTTCAACTTCCACTGGTTTCTCCTTTTTCCTTTTCTGTCCTTTTACATGCTCCTTATATCAAACTATTTGGCTTACATTGACTACCAGATGAATTCTCATTGAACTTGGTAATTGCAATTTAACCGTATTTGTTGATACTACCTCCTCAATCTCATATGGTCTCACATATCTCTCTACTAACTTTCTTACAGGTCTTTTCTTGAATACTAAGTCTTTTGTACTTAGTATCACTCTGTTCCCCTTTTTCCAGTCCTCCACCTCTTTTTTTTTCTTATCTGCATATCTTTTCATTTCTTCCTGTGCCTTCTTCAAAGCTGCTCCTGCTTCCTCTTGTACCCTCTTCATTCTTTCCACAAATTCCATCGCCTTCTCCACCTTCCCTTTCTTCTGTATATTCCCTTCCATTCTTACTTCTCTTCCATAGTTTGCCATGAACGGAGATACTTTTGTTGTTAAATATATCTTATTATTTACTGTGAATTCTGCCAATTGTTATGAATCAATACTCAAAGGGTTAAGTAAAGAAGTAACTCTTGTATTGAGTAACACAAGAGAACTCGATAGAGTCCCTAGTACAAAGTAGTCTACCTTATATACTAGTACCCATGGTCCGTGCTAGCTACTGTGCATCCTACCCTAAACGACCATGAGTATAACATGAGGCCAGCATGTGTTGTCCATGCTGTATGATGTCACTTTATTCTAGAACCTTCTACTTCATTCTTCCAAGTCCTGTGATCAGTCTTGTGACTACGCCATCAACTTGTGACTGATGTGACAGCATGACTGATAAACCCTAACCTGAGTTGTTCTAAAAATAGAAAATTAAAAAGGAAAAAGAAAAGAAAAGTAAAATAAAGTGAAAAGAGAAAATAAAATAAAGTCTACCATCAATGATCTTGACACCAATGCTAACCACTCTGGCCAATCCTTTTGTCTGTGGTCTACAAAGAATTGGAGATATTGTTCTAACTCCTGATTCATGCATTCTGTCTGTCCATCAGTTTGAGGATGAAAAGCAGTCGACAGTTTTGTCTGGATACCCAACATTCTGTTTAATTCCTTGGTCAATTCTGCAGCAAACTGCGATCCTCTGTCTGACACCACACTCTCTGGTAAGCTGTGCAACCTCCACACATTGTCTCTAAAGAGTCTTGCCAACCCTTCTGCTGTCATTCCCTCTGTTGTTGCTACAAAGTGTGTCATCTTTGATAGCCTATCATAGACTACCAAAATTGCATCTTTTCCTGCTACCATTGGTAACTTGGTAATGAAGTCTACTGATATATGTGTCCACAGTTTTTCTGGGACTTCTCCTAACTTTAACTTCCCTGCAACTTCTTCTGTCCTGTTCTTCATTTGTTGACACAAATCACATCCTTCCATATACCTTCCTACTTCTCTTGTTACTCCTGGCCACTAGTAGTTTCTGGTAACCAATTCCACTGTCTTCCATTTTCCTCCATGTCCTACCATTGGTACATCATGATGTAACTGAATGATCTCTGTCCTCAGCTCCTCATCTTTTGGTATATATACCTTTCCTTCCTTCAATATAAATTTCTCTTCTATTTTCCATTCTTTCCCTTGTATTGCTTTTACTCCTGCTTTTTTCATCTTCTCCACTATCATGACTACCTCTTCATCCTTACCCCTAGCTTTTTTTATCTTTTCTAGTATTTCTACTTCAGGTCCTTCTATTACTACTTTCTGTAAACTATGAATCCAATTATTCTTTATAAATACTTGATTTTCATTGTCTCTATCTATACCTACTTTCTAGTCTGGTCTCCTGCTCAGTCCATCTGCTTTCCCCATTCTTGTTCCTAGCACATGTTTCAAGGTAAAATTAAATCTAGACAGATACAATGTCCATTGAGCTTATCTTCAATTTAACTTTTGCGCTTTCATAAAATACTCTAAGTTTTTATGATCTGTCCAAATCTCAAACTTGAATTGTGCCCCTTCCAACAAATGTCTCCAACTCTCTAATCCCCTGATGATTGCCAACATTTTCTTGTCATGTATTTCATAATTTCTTTCTATCTCATTTAATGACTTGGAAAGAAATGTGACTGGTTTCCACTTTCCATCTTCTCCCTCCATCGACAGTACTCCTCCTGTTGCATAATCTGAAGCATCCACCTCCATTCTCATTTTTTTGTCTATGTCTAGTACTGCCAACACCAGTTCTTTTGTAAATCTTTCCTTCAACTCCTTGAATGCTTTCTTCTGTTTCTCTGTCCAATCCCACTTCTTATTCTTCTTCACCATGTCATGTAGAGGCCTGGCTATAGATGCAAAGCCTTTAATAAATTGGCAATAATAATTCGCCAATTCTAAAAACTTCTATATATCCTTGACGCACTTGGGCATTGGCCATTCCAATACTCCTTTCACCTTTTCCTCCTCCATCTTAATTCTCTCTGGTATTATTACCACTCCCAAAAATTCTACCTCCCTAACCTTCCACTTATATTTTTCTGGTTTTACATATAAATCGTTCTCTTTCATTCTCTTAATTACCTCCACCACTAACTCATTGTATCCTTCTTCTGCCTCCGTCCCTATTATCACATCGTTAATGAAAGCAGCCACCTTTTCTGTGTTAATCAGATCTCGCAATAATTCATTCATCATTGCCTGAAATGTTGCTGGCAAATTGGTTAATCCGAAAAACATCATCATTGGTTCAAAGGACCTCTCTGGTGTGATGAAAGCTGCCTTCCACTCATTTCCCTCCTTAATCCTCATATTATTATAGCCCCACCTAAGATCCATTTTGGTGAAGACTTTCTTTGTCCCAATGTTTTCCAAGACATCTGATATTAATGGTAGTGGGTAGTTATTCTTGATAGTCCACTCATTCAGATATCAGTAATCTTGTACCATCTGCTTTTTCCCATCTTTTTTTCCTACAAAAAATACTGGTGCTATCTGTGGTGATTTGGACAGTTGGATATACCTCTTTCTTAACTGCTCTTGAACAAACTCCCTTACTTCCTCTCTTTCTTCCCTTGATAATGGGTACACTTTCCCCTTCCTTGGTACAAACCCCTCTTTTGTTTCTATCGCATGGTCCCATACTTTTCTCGTAGGCATCCTCTCTAACTATTTCTTACTGAATACCTTGATCCATCAGTGAAACTCTTTGGGTACTAATTTCTTTGCTTTTTCCTCTTCATCCCATATTTCCCATTCCTCTACCACTTTCTTTACCTCCATCGTCTTCCCCTTTTTCTATTTCTTCCTTTTATCCTTCTCTTCTCTTTTCCTTCCAGCTTCTTCCTTTGCTTCTTCTTCCTTCTGCTTTCCCCACCCTGACTTCTCTTACATTAGTCTCTACTGCTTCTTATATTCCTCTGAATATCTCATCATCTTCACTTCTCCTGTTCTCCAATCAATCTCAGGATTATGGCATGCTAGCCATGGTATTCCCAAGATTACCGTCCACTTTTGTCCCCCTATCACGTCAATCTCTATTCTCTCCCTATGTTCTTTGAAGTAGATGTTTACTTTCACTATGTGTTCTATGGGTCCTTTCTTGTTTAGTGACCCATCTATGTTTCTTACATTCATCAGTCTCTCTAACTTCTTCAACTTGAAGCCTTGCTTTTTCGCAAACTCTGAGCTCATAACCAACCCCATTGCTCTACTATCTAGCAATGCCTCCACTGTTATCCCTTTCTGTGTATCTATTCTCTCTAGCCCAATTTTCACTATGATCTCTCTTAGTACCTTTTCTTCTGCCTTTCTTACTTCCATCTTCTTCTCAGTTCCCTCTGGTTTTGATATATCAGCATTTATTTCAGTAGCTAATACATTAAACTTGTTGTAAGAATCTAGTCAAAGGACTCTAGATTCTCCATCCCTTTTAAATTGTCCAAATATTGCAAATTTCCCTCAATACCTCCTCCTCCATATTCTAGTCTTCTCCTTTCTACCACTCTTCCTTTCTGCCCCCGATTCCTACAATGACGGGCCATATGCCCAAATCCTCTGCAGGCATAGCAATTCCTTCCTCAATCCACTTCCATAGCATAGGAATTCCTTCTTGGAGGAACACCCATTCCCTGTCCTTGCTCTCTCACTACCACTGCATTAGTCCTCTCCACTCCTTCCATCGGAGCAGACCCTGTTGTTGCCTACTAAGGAGGTGGTTGTATTGTAGCAACCACTCGCTGGAACGGCACTCATAGTATGCTTACTTCAGCAAAGCTCACAGAAGGCTATCTAGTAGTTGTTGTAGCAACCACTTGTCACTCCAGGACAAATGATCTTACAACGAGCAAAGCTCTCCAATAGGCTATCAAGTAAAGAGTGGGGGAATTATAAGAGAACTCAACAAGGAGCCCTCGCTGCATTGCTCCTCTATATATACTACTACATCATGGTCCATGCTACAACAATGTGTTTACCTCATATCCATCCACCATACTTCTACCTCATGTCCTATTACTCATTCACATGTGTTTTCCTTAAGGCCACCATGCTTTCTACATGTGCCCTGATGTCATACCTTTAATCTCCACTATACATGTACACACCATGTATATACTATGAGGAACCTATGTCCCTTGATGTCATCCCTAACCCTAACTTCTTCTAGACTCTTTCCAATCCTTCTAGACCCTAAGTCCTTCCAGACCGTTCTAGCCTCTGTTACATGACTTCCAGGTCATATGCCTATCTCCTATCCCTTTTCTGTTGTAGACTAATAATTAACTACTGTCCTAACCCTAACCCTACCTAAAGTCTGTCCACACTCTCATCTTATAACAGTAGTGAAGATTACAAGAGAACTTGACAAGGAGCTCTTGCTGCATTGCTCCTCTATTTATATAGATATAAGGTGGTCTGTGCTACAACAATATGTCTACCTTATGTTCTATTACTCATTCACCATGCTTCTACCTCAAGGCCACCATGCCATGTCCATGTGCCCTGATGTCATACTCTTTAATCTCTGTCACTATGTGTACACCATGTGTATACCATGAGAAACCATTGTTCCTTGGTGTCATCCCTAACCCTAACTCCTTCTAGACTCTTCCCAATCCTTTTAGACCATTCTAGACTCTGTCACATGACTTCCAGGTCATGTGATCTTCCTCCATTGTAGACTAATAATTACTACTGTCCTATTTCTGTCTACTAACCCTAACCCTAAAGTCTGTCTACACACTCATCTTATAATAGTATCCCCTCCTTAAGGTTTCTCCTCTGGAGAAACACCTTAGTATTCTTTTGCTATATCTCTACCTTGTCTAAAAACTACTCTTACCTCTTCTTCTTGCTGTTTGCCTCTTTGGCATCATTGCCACAACAATTGGCGTTTCCTTCTTCTCTACTTCTTTCTCTTTCACCATCTTCCAAAATTCCTCCATCCTTTTTTCTCCAAAACTATCTAACCCCTTCCATATATCTTCCTCTACCTTCTTATCTTTCCCAAACTCTTTCTCTATCTCTTTTAATATATCTTCTACTTTTCTATTCTTCCATCTATCCTCAAACATCTTGTCTACTATTCTCTCTTTCCATTTATCTGTCTGATCTCCTTGGACATATGATACTATCCAACAGATCTTATCTTCTTCTTCTCCCTTCATTCTTTTTGTATATCTCCTACAATCTTCTACAAATCTTGAGACCTTTGACGAAGTCCCATCAAACATCTGAGGCATCTTAATCTCTTCTTCCAACAGTTTCTTCATTTGAGCCTGCTATTCTGCCATCTGCTTCTTCAACTCTTTCTCTATCTTCTTTAATTCTTCTTTTTCTTTCTTCTTTCTATCTTCCTCTTCTAATCTCTTTCTTTCTTCTTTCTTTACCTTTTCTAATCTTATCTTCTCTTTCTCTTCTATTTCTTTTCTTTTCTCTAACTCTTCCTTCCTCACTATCTCTATCTCTCTTTTTCTAATTTTACTTTCTAACTCTACCATCCTCTTTACTCTCTTCGCCATTTCTTCTTCCTTCTTTCTTATCTCTAACTCTCTTTCTGCCAACTCTTTCGCTTTCTTCGCTATCTCTTCTTCAAACTTCTCTCTGATCTTTACTTCCATCTCTTGTATCTCTTTTTCTCTCTTCTCTCTTCTCACTCTCTCAGCTCTATCTCTCTCTTCTTATTTACCTTCTCATCTACTATCTCTTCCTCTGTCACTATTGCCATATCTTTCTTTTTTCTTTTCTCTTCCACTATCTCTCTCTCTGTCTCTATTCCAATTTCTCTCTTCTCTATCTTCTTCTTATCTTTCTTATCTTTCTTCATTGTCTTTCCTTTCTTCTCTTCCTTATCTGACTTCTCTATCTTTCTATCTTTCTCTTTTCTTATATCTCTCTTCCTATCCTTCTCTATCTTATTTTTCTTCATCTTCTTCATTTCTTCATGATCTCTCTTCCTATGTCCCAACCCTCTACACTCATAACACCACACCTTCCACCATACTAGGGGGTATCTCCCCTTCAAGATTTCTCCTCCAGAGAAACCTCACATCTCTACCTCTTTCTCTTTTATCTCTGTCTTTTCTTCTTTCTCTGTTGTCTTCTCTATCTTTTCTTCTTTCTTTTCCTTCTTGTCCTTATCTAGCGTTCAAACTTGGACTTTCTTTTTCATCCTCTCTTCTCTCAAAATTTCTCTCCTATCTTTCCCTATCTCTTTTCTACTCCCTTCACCTCTCTGTATCACTCTATCTCTCAATATTTCAAATTTATTTAAGGGCATCTGTGTCGATCTCTTCTTCTCTTCTCTATTTCTGCAGTAATGGGTCATATGCCCAAATATTCTATATACAAAACATCTTCTCTCTCTTATCGCTCTTCTTCTTCTCTCTTTCTTCTTCTTCTTTCTTATCTCTATCTTCTCGTCTACCTCTCTCTTCTCTACCTCTTCTATCTCTCTTCTTCTATTTCCCCACCTTCTCTTCACCTTCTCAATTGTTGTCTTCTCCCAATCTTCCATGCTAAACACTGTTATCTTATCTAATCTTCTTCTACCAATATAATCTTTCTTCGATCTTTCTTTATTTTCTTGCTGTCGACTGTCAACAGCAGCAAATGCAATCATTATTACGTTATCGAATCTTCTCACAAAAATCTTTCTCTTGCTGTCAATTGTTACTAGTGGCAAACTATCTGATTACTGTGTCTTTGTTTCCAGTAATATGATTCTTTCTTTATTCTCTCGCTGTCGATCTAAATAGCGGCAAATCTTCTTCCACCAAAAACTACCAACTATCTCTAGTGCTAATACTCTATCTAATCAAAATCTATCTATTACCCCTAAGAAGAGAATGCCTAATCTAGATACTTCCTTACTGGACAATGCCGCTGCTTTGCGTAGACAGGTCACAAGGGGATCCTGTAGTATAAGCCTTCTAATGAAAATCCATCTAACTGTTCACAAAAGGGTAATATGACCAAAATACACCTGTGGCTACAGTGCAATTGACTGACCAAGCTTCCTCTGCCTGGCTAGCACTTCCCCTTAAGCCTAGGGCCCAGCTATAGATCTTCTTGACTTTGAGCATGCTGCTCACCATTGAGGATGATATGAGAAGTAAGGAGGGTTTTATGCTGGATGGTCCTAAAGTGGAGCATTGAGTTCTACTGTTGTAGCAACCACTCGCCGGAATGGCACTCATAGTATGCTTGTTATAAGACGAGAGTGTGGACAGACTTTAGGTAGGGTTAGGGTTAGGACAGTAGTAATTATTAGTCTACAACATTAGAACTCGATACCCCACTATAAGGACCTCCCAGCACAGGGACCTCCTTCTTACTGATTCATCCTTGACGGCAAGTAGCGCGCTCAAAGTCAAGAAGATCACATAGCTGGGCCCTAGGCTTAAGGGGAAGTGCTAGCCAGGCAGAGGAAGCTTGGTCGGTCCAGTGCTCTGTATTCACAGGAGTGCTTGGGTTGTATTACCCTTTTGTGAACAGATAGTTAGATTTTCAGTAGAAGCCTTGTGCTACAGTGTCCACTTGTGACCTGTCTACGCAGAGGAACGGCGTTGCCTAGTAAAGGAACATCTAGCTTAGAGATTCCCTTCTTAGGGGTGATAGATAGATTTTGATTAGATAGTTGGGTAGATAGGGTACTAGCACAGAGAGTTGGATTGAAGAGAGTAGATTGGAAGAGATAGATAGAGATACCGTTGCCAACGACAGGTGACGAGAGAGAGAATTTTCGATAGCACAAGATTGTGTTTGCCGCTGTTTTGATCGACAGCGAGAGAATAAATAAAGAGAACCGCCGCTGGTAACAATTGTCAGCGAGAGAATAGATTTGACGAGAGATTTGGGAGACTAGATTTTTGAAAGAAGAAGATAATGTAATAACAATTGCATTTGCTGCTGTTTACAGTCGACAGCAAGATAATAAAGAAAGATTGCAGGAAGATATTTTTGTGAAAGAAGATTTGAAGAAGAAAATGGTTGGAAAGATATTCAGTATGGAAGATTGGACAAAGGTAGATGTTGATGAGATTAGAGAGAGATGGGCAAAGAGAAGGAAAGAGATAGAAGAGATAGAGAAGAGGAAGACAGAGAAAGAGAAGAGAATAGAAGAAGCAAGAAAGAGGAAAGATGAGAAGAGAAAAAGAGCGATCAGAGAAAGAAGATGTTTTGTGTGCGGGATATTTGGGCATATGGCCCGTTATTGCAGAAATAAAGGAGAAGAGAAAAGGGGATCGTCAATGCCCCAGAATAAATTTGAAATTTTAAAGGACAGAGTGATGCAGAGGGGAGAGTGAAGTGGTAGAGAGATAGGGAAGGATCGTAGAGAGATATTGAGAGAAGAAAGAGAAAAAAAGACAAAGGTTCAAAAGAAGGACCTAGAGAAGAAAGAAAAGGCGAGAGAAGTAGAGGAGAAAGAGGAAAAGATAGAGATAGAGATGTGAGGTTTCTCTGGAGGAGAAATCTTGAAGGGGAGATACCCCCTAGCATGGTGGAAGGTGCAATGTTATGAGTGTGGAGGGCTGGGACATAGAAGAAGAGATCATGGAGAGATGAAGACGATAAAGAAAGATAAGATAGAAGATAAGAAGGAAAATAAGAAGATAGAAGAAGAAAGAGTCCAAGCTCGAACGCCAGGCAAAGACAAGAAAAAGAAGAAGATAAAGAGAAGAGATATAGGAGTAGAGACAGAGAGAGAGATAGTTGAGAAGAGAGATATGGAGATAGCGACAGAGGAAGAGACAGTAGAAAAGGTAGAAGAGAAGAGAGAGATAGAGCTGAGAGAAAGAGAAGAGAAAATAGAGAGAAGAGAGAAAGAGATACAAGAGATGGAGATGAAGATCAGAAAGAAGTTTGAAGAGGAGATAGAAAGGAAAGAGAAAGAGTTTAGAGAGAAGGAGAAAAGCATAGAAAAGAGAGATAAAGAGATAGCAGAGAAAGAGAGTAAAATTAGAGAAAGAGAGATAGAGATGGAGAAGAAGGATAGAGAGATAGAGAAGAGAGAAATAGAGATAGCAAGAAAAGAAGAAAGAAAAAAGAAGAAGAAAGAGGAAGAAGATGAAAGAGAGAAATTAGAGAGAGGAAGAATAGAGAAGATAAAAGAAGAAGAAAAGATTGAAGAAGAAAAGAAGAAAGAAATGGAAGAGAAGACGAGAATGGAAAGAGAAAAGGAAGAAGAAAGAGCGAGATTAGAAGAAGAAGAGAAAAGGTTAGAAGAAATAGCGAGAGCAGGAAGAGAGCAGTTGATAGCAATGCAGGCTCAGTTAGAGGCCTTGCAGAAGATAGAAGAAGAAAAAGAGAGAAGAGAGGAGATAGTGAAAGAAGAAATAGAGGAAGAACCATGGCAGAGGAAAGGTAAATATAAAGAAAAGAAAAAAGTAAATGCAAGAGAAGCAGTAAAGAAGTTGGAAGAGGAAAGAGAAAGAGAAGAAAGAGAAGAGCGAGCAAAGAGAGAAAAAGAGGAAGAAGAATTGTACAGAGTACTGAGTGGATATTGGGACAGAGTAGAGGAAAAGAAAATAGAGAAAGAGAAAGAGAAGACGAGAAAAGAAGAAAGAAAAGAAATAGTAATAACGGCAGATGTGTTTTGGGAAGAAGAGAGAGAAAGAATAGAAGAGGAGAGAAAAAAGGTAGTAAGTCCTGTGGCAGCGAAGCCAAGGCAAACGGCAAGAAGAGGAGTTCCATTCAAGAGGAGATAGACAGAGGTAAGAGATAGGAGAAAGAAT
>Ga0157364_1008248_pt1 | contig 10796 bp, 4 predicted proteins | sample AttsexASBM2_FD_111476 | JGI IMG/M metagenome (GOLD analysis project Ga0157364, IMG submission 111476) | Fungus gardens microbial communities from leaf cutter ant in Ribeirão Preto, State of São Paulo, Brazil - Atta sexdens ASBM2 | ecosystem: Host-associated > Fungi > Mycelium > Unclassified ... | reverse complement strand
TTTTATTAGAAATAATACTAATTGCTCTAATGATATATATTTACTCTAATAAATTTTTTATATCAAATATTACAATTACTGGAAGTAGTTCTATGTCATATGTTGTCATATACTACTGCAGTAATAATACTGTTGGCTCAGCATTGATACTATTACGTATCAATAATAATACTGCAGTAACAGTGACACTAATAGTATTTTTATATTTCCAAATGGAAACTTATATGATAGACCAACATTTAAATTTCGTTAATTTAAAAATCGAGATCATTTCGAGTTAGAATTAGTTTAGCTAGACTGATAGAATAGATAATATTTTTTCTTGATCTCATGCTCATTTATAGTAAGAAATATTATTCCCTGAAATTCCTCAATACAAAAGTTACATAATAAGATTATATTAAATAAATTACAAAGTATAAATAAAAGTAATGTTATTCAGCAGGAATAGAACAATAAAATAAGATACAAAGAATTACTAGAAGAAAAGATGTAGACTTTATCGACAGTTGTAAAAAATATTTCGATTCATATAAAAAAATTCATATAAAAAAATCCTACAATTTTCTAAAAAATTATAAAATTATAAATTCTGAAAAATTTTGAGATTTTTTTATGATTAGAGCAATATTGCAATTGTCGAAATGAAATTGAAAAAAATGTCGATTCGACCTTTGAACGAAAATATTCAAAATATAAGATGACGTATCACAAATTTATACAAAAATATTAAAAATGTATCAAACTCTCATTGCACTCTCTACATACAATTTTTTTGTCGAAAATGTTGAAATTTCGATGTAAGTTTTGAATCGACAACTTTTTCATCATAACGATGTCGAAACAACGTTTTTTCGAGAAACTATTTCTGACTATTCCTACTATAGCTCTTATTCATTCCAACGCGATAGAGTGAGTAGGAGCTGTGTTAGGAGCTTGCAACGCGAACCTTTTGTTAGTACAAACTCGGTCGAGCCGAAAACGCTATTATTTTCCTCACATTCGATTGTAGTTGATCAATTTCTTATGGTTTAAAGCTTAAAACCTATTATAGATCCGGACTTAAGCCTTGTATCCACGATGTTAGAACCATGGAACACAAAAAACTTAAAGCAATAAGACGTAAGCAACAAAGAAATCAACATGTTGGATTAGCATTTATGTTATGGCCTTACGGATTCTACTGATTGATGAATTCGCTTAGGATGAAATCACACGGTGCGGAAAACGACTACGGAATAGAGAATGTCATAGAAGCAATCAATCAGCGTTAATTTGTGTTATTCCGAATACTAATTGGTTGTTTCAATGACATTCTCTATTCTGCAACTCTTCCGCATTGTGTGATTTTACCCTTATTGTTTACGTTTTACCGCTTAAGTTTCTTTGTGTGCCATGGCCCTTAGGCCGGGTTCACATCTTGATGGAAAAGCGGAAGCCAATCGGAACTCGCAGTAATAGTAGGTACATTTCGCTTGTCTATTTCTGTCTTTCCACGAATTCTGATTGACTTCCGTTTTTCCGCTTTTTTTTCTGTTAAGGTGAACTCGGCCTTAGAAATTCGTCCGAATTCTCGATTCAATCCTAGAATAGACATAATTGTACTTTGATGACTGTAGATAGCGTTATTCAAATATGTGATGTTAGCTGCCCGCAAGTCGTTATATAAATATTATAAATCTCAAGGGATCGTTCAGACGTGCTTTCCTTTACATACTTTCCTTTTTTCAACGAATTTAAGAATTTAATAATTGCATTGATTGAAGACTCAGTCTTCTCCAACTGAAGAAAAAGTCGTAACTTGTATCAACATTAAGGTATTAAATTTACAAATGCAATTTTAATTTTTTAAATACATTGAAATAAAAATAATATTTTAAAATAAATATAATAAGTTTGTTCCGTTTGATACAACAAAAGTTTAAAATCATTTAGTTAAATAATTAGAATGAATTACGCATGAAACAGATCATCATATCAATGCTTCTTCAGGTCAGAGTCAATTTTAATTTATTTTGATTATTCGGCAAATATAATAGACAAAGCTAAAAATATTTTTAATTATTAAAAATTATTAATATAAAATTAAAATACGAATTGCTTTTAATTGAAAAGAACTAATGTACATAATCTAACCTATTCATAGTGTTAGTTGAAACATGAATAATTCAGCAAGAAAGACAAAATTGAAAAAGTTGCTGATTCTCACAGCTTTTACTATGTGTGTGGAACAACAAGAAGAGTAAGAAATATAAACGGAGAATACAACAATTATAAATCCGACAACAGAGTGGGCAAAAGAATGGATTGTACAAAGAAAATTCGAATTAAGAGAATCTGTTCATTTAGTCCTCAATGACCTTATCTATGAAGATATAAAATCTTTTTATAGATTCTTCAGAATGGATTTTCAATTATTCAACAATCTGTTGGATAAAATATCTCCATATATTCAAAGATAAGATAGAAGAAGATTTATGCAAAACTGCATTCCGCAATTCAAAGACTATCCTTGACTCTAAGATTCTTAGCTAGATTTCTTAGTTGGGGAATCTTTTTACAGCATGGAATTCACAACAAGAGTACCGGCTTGTACTTTATCACGTTTCATTTCTGAAATAGTTATGCCGTATTCAGACCTTGTACTTAAAACTTCCTTAAATTTATCTTTAGAAGCTCAGCAGCCAATGAAATAATTCATAGAGTATCTAAAGATAAAATTTAAATTTAAGGAAGCCTTAAATATAAGGCCTGACTTGAATACGAATATTAGAATTTACAGTGATGTCAGACATGCCCTGCACTCGCGCATGCACGTTGTTTACAGCTTAGTCCAGTTTGACGCGCAGTACTGTAGCCATTAGGTTAGGTTAACATTGTTAAAGTAACGATGTGGACCGCGAAATCTGCGCGCCAAACTGGACAACAGGAGGTGCAAGGAATCCCTAGAGGAAAATAGAAATAAGGTAAAGTATTTTAGGTTTTAGATAGAAAATGAATCGCAATAGAGTCAGGAAAAAGACCCAAAAAATATGTATCCGAAAATTTAGATCTTGGTTAGACGAAAATATCTTTAAAGATTGGCAAAGAATGACAATAAAGTTTGGTGTTTAAAAAAATAAAATTTGTAATATTTCGCTTAAATGTTGTCGATATAATTTATCAAGGCATGCCAAATCAGCTTCTCATATAGATAATGTAAATATATAGAAATTGATACCTCACACAATAAGAGGTGTGTCTAATTTTTTTATATTTGTAATTCTATTTCTCTTTGGAGCGACTACGAACGCCAATTTTACGAATGATTAGATATTCTACTGCGCTTTAAATTGCGCGAGTGCAGGGCATGTCTGGCAGCACTGGTCATCTATAAAAGGTGAATATTTAAAGATAACTATTAAAATTATAATTTTTATTTTCTTGTATCGAATATATGCTATGGATATTTAAAATAATATTTACATACATAATAACTAATATACATAATATTTTAGGCCTGAATTCATAGTCCTTCAGATCTCAAATCTCCAATATCTAAATTCGGATTCCAATCTTGAATCCCCAAATTGCAATGCTAATGCTTAATCATGAACTTCAGTTTTTCATGACTGAGCGGGAAGTGTAAGAATAAAATAAAAAGTGGATGGTGAGGTTACAAGTAATCAAATGTAATCGACCAAAAATCCAGTTTTTTTAAATATGAGGTAAAGAATCAAAATATTTATAATAACCCTGGTCAAAAAAATTTCGCTGAAATTATTGTATTTTAGAATATTTCAGCGAAATTGCTGAAAATGTGTCGAAATTACACTAAAAGTGAATTTTTCAGTTAACATGTTGAAAATTTGTTGAATTTGAAGGAAATTTCTATAAAATTTTATTTAAATTTCTCTGAAATTTTGTTGGAAATTTTGTTGGAATTTTTCTGAAATATTCATTGACATTTCTCTGAAATTTTAGTGAAAATAAAATTTTCAGCTAAAAATCACAAAAAATTAAACTAAAAATTTTCTAAAATGCTGAAATTTTGCTGAAAAATATTCCAAAACGTAAAATAACTTCAGCAAAAATTTTCCACCAATGAAGGTTAAGTAATGATATTTTAGATGTACAAATAAGCTACTTAGTTATAATTCTCTTTGTCAAAAATTCCTTACAATAGACCGTTGCAAGACATCTTCATCAAGCAAATCAAAGCGGTCGTTTTCAATATGTTCAAATACTAGTACAAAGATGATTACTGCGGATAATGTAAATTCTCTCATACAATATATAGAAAAATAATTGTACCTGTTAAGATGCCTTTTCATGCACAGCATGTTGCGGTAAAAATATCGTGCCAATTTTTCATAATTGCTTCCGCTGCATTTGCTGTGCATGAAAAAAAATAACAGCAACAGTATATGTGTTAAAATTTAACCTCAAATATATCTTTTATTTGCTCAGCTCGAAAATTTAAAAAGCTAAAAAACTTGTGATTATATGGCAACTGTTGCCATCGGACCCTTGCAGCATTGAATAACTCCGGATTTACCGAATTTTAAGCCTTAAGCCATAAGAAATGGATAAATCATACTTTTTATTTAGTTTAGATTATTCTCCTCGAATTCGATTGTAATTGGTCAATTTCTTACAACTTAAGGCTTAAAACACCTATTGTACATTCGGAGTAATGCTAAGCGTTTTCCAGCAAGAAAAATATAAGTGTGAATGCACTGAGTGCATTCAATACTACGACCGCTCACTGAGCACTCAATGAGTTTTTATATTTGTTTGTCTATATTTTTAATTCTAACGAAATATACCAATTAGATGCAAGAGAGGAATGCTCAGTGAACGATTGTAGTACTGAATGCACAGTAATTGCGTTCACATCAACAGATTCAGTTGAGCGAGTAGCACTCGCTGCTATTGATCTAAAAATATAATCCAATCAGCACGAAGAAAACTTCCAACAGTTGCAAAATAAACGTTCTGCTGAATGTAACTAATGTTAATAACTGAACAAAATACCTGTATAGGTAACTTTGATACGCCGCATCTCCATAATGAAAAATCATACAAAGTAGTCATATAAGTTATTGTATTTTTAATTTGCAAGAAAAAGTTTATACTTTACGATAATTATCCCGACATTTGCGAAAAAAAATTTATTGGACCCATAATATATGTCAAACTGTGCAATTTTTTGGAGACGTAATACATTCTTATTTTAGAAAAGATAGTGAGCAAAAATAAGAATGAATTTAAAATTTATCGAAAGCTTCTTAAAGTATAAACTTCACTCTTTGAGAATGAAAAAAAACTACAATCATCATTCATATGTGACCATTTTTCACGTTATGATTATTTGAAATTACTTGCATTTTTGGTATCTATATGCAAATATTTGATATAAGTTGCAATAATTTTAACAAATATAATATAAAACAGGCGTTTATTAACAAGAAAAAATTAACGATGTACTTTTATCTTACTATTTGAACTTAAATTTTTTCGTATAACAACTTTCATCCTTTTCGGATGAAATACAATAGTGTAACTATTGTCTCCGTCAGTCAAGAACATATGTTCTTTCAAATCAAAGCTAATAGCACTGTCTGCAAATCCTTGTATGTCTAAACTAATCCATGGTAAAGTATTTCGTGATAATACATATTGTTTTAGAATATTATATACTTCTTGAATCTTTTGTCGTGTGAAGAATCCAGTCCATTGTAAATACTGCACCTGTCTAACATGTATCGAAGGAGAAGGGCACTGATATGTATTTGCACAATTATCTTCTCCCTTAGTAGATCTAAAAAAGATGTTACTAGCTGTCATTATCACATTCCTGCGGCATTCAATCATGAAAAACCATTTTAAAATGTAAATGAGCATACAGATCACCATCAATGCTGAAGATTCCCAGCCATTCAAAGAAATCGATATCAGTGTTATTACATGTGTCCTCATAAGTAGGTATCGTTAATGAATATTTGATTTTTTGAAAAAATTTCTGACAGCAGCGACAAACATTATAATTACGTGCGTAAAACCATGCTGCTATAGATGACGGGCACATACTGATCTCTGAAATATTGAAATAATTGTAAGAAAGCAATATGTATATATATATATATATATATATATAAAATAGAGTGGCCGTTATTTTAACAATTGAAGCTCTTTTTCTGGCAATTAGCTTTTCCATGTATGATTGATCGTAATAGAAAAGTATTGTAATATGTAACTTCTTAAAAACATTAATAAATTATAAATTTATTTAATATTGTATCCATTTGTGTATAATAAAAAAAGTAGCAAGTTATTTTAATTTTTATATAATATCAAGATTTTATAATAGGCCTTTATTCCGCCCATCCCCTCAATTTTTGAAATTTGATCGGGTTATCCTCTAAAGTAATTCAATATCTCAAAAAAAAATAATACCAGAATTTTCAAATTTGTTGAATAATATTAACCCATGCTACGTACCGGGACACAATATAGGCAGAAAAGCATCTTTAGAGACAGAAAAGCATCTTTAGAGACAGAAGTTCGACGCTCTAAGGCCGAGTTGGAACCTTGATGGAAAAGCGGAAAAGCGGAAGCCAATCGAAACTCGCAGTAGGAGTAGGCGGTACATTTCGCTTGTCTTTACATTTCTACTTCTGTCTTTCCGTGAGTTCTGATTCTCTCAGCCTAATTCTTAACTAATTTTAGATTTTTTAAAAATTTTATTCGAAAATTGAATGAGTTAAAAGCCCATTCTGTATAAATTTTGATTATAGTTGTTACAACTTATTCACTTCCCGGGAATGGAAGAAAAAAATGGAATTGTTGAAAACAATTTTCACAGTGTAACTTTAAAAGATAGGAAAAGTATTTATTCTAATATAAAGGTGTGCTTAATTAATCTGGATAGTTCGGTGTTAGTTCACTAGCTGCGTTCGGTAATGCAAATCTGAGGCATCGGAGTGCTCTTATATTATAGCATATGTCACGTGCACTGTAGAAAAAGAGCACTCCGACGCCTCAGATTTGCTGAATATAGTTACTGTCCTAGAATCCCTCTAGTAAGAGTCAAGTCATGAGGAGATTCCTGATTGGTCAAATTTCGAATCTCTTTAAATGCCGCCATTTGCAGATACTTTCGATGTAATAATGAATCTGTGAATTGATGCATGAGCAACTGTTTCATGGCATAGAAGGCGCGAACGCGAAATCGGAAATGTCAAATTATGCTGTTTCCAACCAGAACCCGACATCCGGCAATGGCGTCCCTTCCGTTCCTATGTCTTAATTCTTACTAGAGGAACTCTATACTGTCCGTCTGTCGCACGCTTCTTATTGCCTAGTGTGTATCCCTAATGTGAGATATCATATATATGTATAACCGGTCACAGAAAGGTTGCAACACCTTTTATTTCAATGAGTTCTCTAATCTACTCACCGAGCGATTGGTTTTTATTTGCAGATCCATGAATGAAGAACCAATCATTCGGTGAGAAAGCTGCATTCTGAAACCCATCGAAAAAAAGTGTTGCAACTTTCTGTGATCGGCTATACAAGAACTTTGATTCTTTCCCTCAGAATTTTCACAAATTAAAAAGTGACCACTTTTCCACGGTGGAAAGAATATAAAGTGAAACATTGAGCATAATAGCGATAGCAATACTGGAAATAACCAATCAAATGTTTCTCCAATATGCACTTTCCTGCGTATAATAGCGCTGATTATACTTGAATAGTCAATGAAATGTTATCCAAATTCACTTTCCTATTGCGCATCCATGGGAATACTTCACCTTATACTCTTTCCTCCATGCATTTTACTACGTTAATGCTCATAATCCGTGCGCGATTAACGACATAACTAACCTTTCGCTTACAACTAAATTTGATGTAAAGACGAAATAACCTGAATTTTTGAAAGTTTTAAAAAGTAATCGAAGGAAAGAATCGAAGTTGTCCTTGAATACATGTCGCGTACATGTCAACAATAGTTCAAATAAAAAATGGTCGCCCTGACGGAAAAATTTCTATGCCAATTAGTACGCAAAAAAATACACTTTTTTATTTTTACAACTGTGGCGTAAAATCGTGTTGTTAAACATGGAAATAACTAGGCTATGCGATTTTACGCAAACTGGCATACATGAACCTAGTCAGACACAAAAAGTTCGCCAAAGTACTTGCAATTAATGATCATTATTTCTTGAATTACGTGTTTCTATGCCGAATTCCTCTAATTTTCATTTTTTCGTAAATATTCAGAGAAAATATGCCATTCTATGTCTTTCTCGCAGAATCACACTCTACAATCGAATAGTAGGCATAGAAATAATTATTTACGCCAAGCTACTCGTTTGCAAAAAATCATTTTCTAAGGTACGTATTTCTATGCCAAACTATGCCAAAGTCCAACACTCACTTTTTAATTTTTCCATTTACGAAAGTAAGTAGTAACGAAGTAAGCTATTCTATGCCATTTTATGCGGAATTATTTTTACTCATCCGTGAGCATTATGCATTTCCGCCGACAGAGAGGCGTCACAGCGAAGATATAAACTCATAAATAAGAATCACCTGGGAAAATATATAAAGAGCACAGCATTTCGCAGTAAAGTGAATTCTCAAAATTGAGCTTTAATATTAAAGTATCCTACGACGAAATTTTAATTTCATCATGACAGCAATGTGATGACATCTTGAATTGCTTGATCATGCCAAATGAGTTCAAGACACAATCAAGTTACTTATACGACAAAAACGCACAAATGAAATACGAGAGTTATCCGAAAAAGTTACAAGATTTTTTAAAAATACATGCATATATTTTAATGAAACTTACAGGGATTATAATATTACATTATTTTTCCACATAATCACTATTTACTTCAATATTTTGTCAACCGTGGGATGAGGTTTTTTTATTCCTTTTTCATAGAGGTCTCCCGCCACCTCTTTTCTGTCAGTTCTGCACTTCGATTTTCACTTTCCTATTGCGCATCCATGGGAATACTTCATCTTATATTCTTTCCACTATGCATTTTACTACGTTAATGCTCATAATCCGTTCGCGATTAACGACTTCATCGTCATCGCAAAAGTGTTTTCCATCTAAATGTTCCTTCAATTTAGTGAAGAGACGATAGTCACTAGGTGCGTGATCGGAGCTGTGAGAGAGGTGATTTAAAACATCCCAACCAAATGAGATCAACAACTCTTGCTTTGCACAAACGGTATGCGGAGATTGTTATGAAGGAGACACACTCCCTTCATCAGCATCCCACACGTTTGTTTTGTATGGCTTTGCGAAGTTTCCTGAGGATCTCACAATATATATCTTGCACGTTGATCATTTCACCTTTCTGCAAAAATTCGACGAGCAGAACTCCTTTTTTGTCCCAAAAAAAATTGTCGCCATGATTTTTTGAACTGATTGCTGAGTTTTTAATTTTTGCTGAAGAAGAATGGATATGGCGCCACTGCATTGATTGTCATTTGCTCTCTGGGGTATAATAGTATACCCTGGGCGCTCATGCCCTTTGCATTCAGGTAACATATTACAGCGCGTACTTGGCGGACAAAATAAGGGTGCTCATATTAAATTTTCACCACAATGAGAGTTAGGAAACTACTAACATCTGGCACCGCTCGTTTGCTTCAACTGACTCCCCACTACACAGCAGTGGTACCAATTTCGAAAAACATATTTCCCTGCGAGAGCTACGCGCCTTGTAACCTTACTTTCCGGATAATCTTCGTATGTTCAATAAATTTAAATAGTACAGTAAGTGTAAGGGTGATATTTCATTTGTGCGTTTTTGTTGTACGATAAATTTTTCAAGCTTGTTGATTAACTATGATAGAGAGAGATTTGAGGACCTCTCTGTTCTGTACTTTTGTCGTATGACAAAAACGCACAAATGAAATATCATCCTTACACTGTACTGTTTAAATTTAAACATACTAGGGTTATCCGGAAAGTAAGGCACATACGAAATGAAATAGCACCCGAAACTATGCTTAGGATATAATTTCGCGTAGGAAAGCATAAATCTTTGGCATAGGAGTAGAATTCTACGCCAAACTACTTCCTGTTTCATTTGCATACTTAGGCATAATTTTTGTAATTACGGGCACGTACTTTCGGGCATAATTAAGCGTACTTTCTGACGTAGTTTGCCACAATTGACATTGTTTGGTGTATAAAAGCATAAATCGGCTTACTTTGATATAGAAGTAGAATTCTACGTCCAACTACTTCCAAATCGCGTATTTAGGAATAGTTTGGCATACTTTGGCATAGAAATTTTTTCGCCAGAATGATCCAATAAAGTAAGCAAAAAAAATTGATAACAAATATTGGATTGGTCATTTTTAATTTGAATTTGAACGTAATCAAAATTTGTGCAGAATGAGCTACAGCTTATTCAATTTCGAGCCAATAAAAAAAACTTTAAAATTGATTAAGAATTAGAGCATCGGCTGAATTTTGTTTACAAAGGTGCTTTTCCATCTATTATGTTCCGGTGATATGTTAATATCGTTTAAAAAACATCTGAAAAAATTCTATTGTTATTCTATTGTGTTCTATTGTTATAGTGTTTGTGAAATATTAGTTTTTGTGAAATATTGAACCATTTTAGGAAGTGTTCTGATCATATTTCAAAAATTGCCCTAATATATTAGGTGTACAAAAAAGTTCTGAGCTTTAGATTTGATACAACCGAAATAACAATTTAAATTTTATATATCTTCCCGCCTTTTTGTGGTTTTAAAGCGTTAACATTTGGCCTTCT
>Ga0157364_1008247_pt1 | contig 10796 bp, 6 predicted proteins | sample AttsexASBM2_FD_111476 | JGI IMG/M metagenome (GOLD analysis project Ga0157364, IMG submission 111476) | Fungus gardens microbial communities from leaf cutter ant in Ribeirão Preto, State of São Paulo, Brazil - Atta sexdens ASBM2 | ecosystem: Host-associated > Fungi > Mycelium > Unclassified ... | reverse complement strand
TTTGTCAATTTCTTACGACTTAAGGCTTAAAACTGAAGTTTACATCTTAAAATTTTATTGTAGACACTCTGCTTTACACAATCTTATTCCGTAAGGAATTAAAACATCGCACTGACGGAAAAATTTCAGAATCACCTCATCGCGGTTGAGATTAATAATCTCTACACGTGCACGATTATTTGATTCGACGTGACATTAATAGAACAAGTAATCAAAGTCGATACCGCTATTTCATGCTATCGATCAAAAGAAAATTCAAAAGAACGAAGGACCGCACTTTAGAGCATGAAATGGAATTTCGCCGACTATAAAAAGTTAATTGCAAAATCAACGTCTCCGCCCTGTGAAAGAAAACTTTCCGTACAAGTTGGGGTTAATTTGGATAGCGATGATCGATGAGATTAACTTGCCCTATAAGCGGAAAGGAAAAGAAAGAGAGGCATTCTCGAGAAAATCGATGGAGCACGTACGACCAAATTGCTTGTCTATCAAAGAATAATTCACAAACATAAAATACGAACGAATTACGTATTATGCAAAGTTTTGATGATCATCGTTGAATAAAACTTGTTTTCTTGAGCAACATTACTACGTAATTGTGAAAAACTGACATATTTTTTTGGTGTGTCAATTTAAGGGACTGACGGAATTATCAAATATTGCAATAATTGCATTAGAAAATTCTTTAAATTCACTTTACAAAATTGAAAACCTTTTTACATGTTTAAAGTTTAAAATTACATGTTTAAAGTTACATACAAATAAGCCATGTGATACTTAATTTAAACTTAAAAACAGAAAAAAAAGAAAATTATATACACATATATTATAATTTTTTAATTAACAATAAATTGAGTATAATTTATTATCTTAAACATGTAAAAAGGTTTTCAATTTTATAAAGTCAATTCAACAATTTTAAAAGATAATATAAGTATTATCAGCTCCGAATTGCAACAGCAATGAAATTAACTTATACAGATAGATCAACTACGACCTGTTAAAATTCCGTTATATGTCTCACATTACTCTTGAATATATACTTTATAAAAAAATCTGAGTACTATATTTTAATTCACATCAGTGAAAAAAATATCTATTGACACAACTTTTAAATCTTGACTCTACTCTTTCTAACCATTCAACGATGAAATAGTTTTAATTTAAATAGATACTGCAAAATTAATTGTATTTTAATTGTATTTTATACAATTTCAACTTTTGACTTTAACAGTTATTTTTTTATATTATTTAAATGTTTTAATTATTAAATTTTATTGTACTCTAAAATTTTAATTCATGCTATATTGTCATCAGGCTGATGAAGATTTATCTATTTAAATTATTTCAAAAAACATTTTAACCTGTAACGTCAATAACTCATCATGCCAATATCACTAATTTATCTTGCGCGCCATTACATGTAATAAAGCTATTTAAATTCTCGTGGTTTGCTGCGATATCAGTTACGTGAGAATTACATCGAGCGGTGCGATAAAATCCACAGGGAGGCCGGACAGAATTAATTACACCAATCCTAACGAAGGTGTCACCGATAACATGATCGATATGTTCATTCTCCATCATCGTTAGACGTTTTCTATCATCTCTACGAATTGTATCGTGATCCCTTTTATATGCCAAGAACGTCATCAATAAGGAAAAAAAAATAAATTCGGGAAAGAATGCATCTCTGCGAGATTCGTCGCCTTTCTTTTTACTATGAGTTTCGTAATCGATCAACGTCTTCAGCATCTTTCCTTAATGGCCACCAAGGACTGCTGTGTCGAAGTACGTTGGTGAATCTTGCTCATTCTTTGGACTCTTTTTTTCTCCTGAAAAGGAGATTTCAATGGATACTTTTTTTGGAATATGCCAAACGCAATCAATTCGTTTCAAATCGAGTTCTACTAATTTCGTCCATTGAAATCTTGAAAGTTTTGGATAGCTTCATAGAATATAAATTCAGATACTAAACACTTATAAATGTGTATAAATGTGTATAAAAGTACATTTTAAGGATTACTTTTTTGACAAACAGATATTTTTGCATTTTTTTTTTAATTTCAATTTTCAAAAAAACAGAAGAAGAGAAAAATAAACAACATTAATTAATAACAACTAAATTCAGTACTTTCTTCAGAGTTTTTATTCATGATATATTTGCAATAAATCTTTGGTTGTCGGAAATTTATTTCTATTATTTACGTTGTAAAGTATCTCAGTTGAATTGCGAGAAGTGAAAAACTAAAATACTCGAGTAATTTTTTTTCCCGTGTTGGGAAATCCAGTTCTTTCGCGTAGATATACGCCGTAGGTGAAAACCCGTTGGAAGCCGGGGTTGCATCCGCGCGGTAGAATGTAATTAATTCTCGTCAAGTGAATATTTAGAAGCGCACAGTATTTTACGTGACATTTCGCTACAATACAACGGGGAAATGCTCGCGCCACGGCCGGGATGCGGTTTTAATGATCGACTTTCAATAGAAAGTTTTCCAATAGTATTAAGATTGACATCGTCAGTGATACATGATGGATATTCGTTTAAACACGAGCAATATTTCGAATATATGCTAAAACTACACATTCTTTTTATTCTTTTTGATAGTAGCATATAGTAAATCTTCTGGTGATTCCAGAGTCTATTTACTGACATTTTCAAGGATCTTTTTTGACGAAAACATTCACCGCTAATCTTTCTCTCGATATTAAATTTTTCTGTATGAAACCTACATTTTTTTGGAATATTTTAAGTGGTTGCAAAAAATTTGCCATTTATTACAATTACGATTATATGATTTTTTTCTTCGGAAAGAAAAACATGTGGGAATGCTTAGAAAATTCATTGCGTTGAAGAAGCTCCATTTTTCATTACAAACGATGATTCGCGGATTTTGCACGGAGAGGATGAAATCGTAAGATCGTCCTTGTATAAAAAGCGCCTCTTTAAGGCCGCGTTTTCTTCCTACGGCCTTTAATCGCTCCTCCGCGTGACCACAGTTAATGGCATGAAAAAGCAAAACGTCACTGTAAATTGGCAGAAGTGGATTGTATCGTGGCTGGTAAAAAAGGTCGAGACCGCGACTCACCGCACAGAGATTATTTAAAGTCGAAATCCTGCGGAACGATATAATCTCGAATAATACAAACATCGTAAGTAGTAATGAGATAAAACTCATCGATTTTGCTTCTCCCAGAGCTCGGAATTCAATCGAATTTCGTTAATTGCGTTAATTACGCATGCTATATTGATAATAAAATAAATGAACAATGAATAAATAATGTCCTTATCCGAAACGATTAAATAAATTTACTGTGAGAGTTTAGTATATAGATCAATAAGTTGATTAATTTATATATGTAGCTTCTATTAAATATAATATTCATTATATTTAGCATATTCATAATATTTGCTAAATATTTATTTAGAGAAAATTTTGTACATATTTGAAAACAAAAATATATTCATAGCATGATTATATAGTGATTATAGTTATAAAAAATAATATCCCCCTATGGGATATATTATATATGCGTGTGGGATTTTTTTAAACATTATTCAGCGTTAAAAAATGTATATGTATCATAATTTGTAGTTTAACAGCTGGAAATAAATCGAAAAAATTAACATAATATTAGCTTCAAGAAATGCAAAAAACGCAGAATTATAAAAGATGACTGATGCAAGCTTATTTAATTAAAAAATCATTTTACGCATAATAGGGTCTAATTTACGTTTTCTATTACGTTGACCCACTTTCCCGTTAGATCCACGAAACAGTCAGTAGAGACAGGTAAATGATAAACGGTAGGTCCACAACAGATTCACGATATTGCAGGAATTTCGCCATTTGCAAAAGTCAAATCACGAATTCCTGAGTTTCAGCCGGGAATCTTCGGTGCAAGTAAGCCGCGTTCCGATATCTCGCGATACTGAAATTCCGTATGCATAATTCGTTCGAATAATTTGTCGCAGCATTTATCTTCGGCTCGCGTGGAATTCTGCGTGACGTGTGTGTGTGTGTGTGCGCGTAGCATTTTCGCACGATTAGGATTAGCAAGCGTACCGTTTACCACAAGTGTTTAATTGAGCTTTCCGGTCCCGATTGACTCTGTCAAACTAAGATGCTTCGCAGGACTTTGAGCTGTTGTCCTTCACAAATTCCATGCATTGTTTCACGTAGATGAGGTAGATACTCACCGCACTGTAATTGTAGCTGCTCTTCCGAGTAAACTCATGTTCTCAGATTATTCCGAAATGTGATTAAATCATGTTATCCCAAGAGAAGTTTAACATCGTGCAATCATTGCTTCGAAAACAATGATTAAAATTTATCCAATTAACTTTAAAGGACAAGAGACTATTTCTTAAATCTTACACCTTGATAGGCATTGAAACAGTATTATATTTTGAGGTAAGAAGTACAATGAAATAATTAATTATAACAAATCTTACTCAAGTAAGCTGTAAGATGTAAAAAATGGTCCTCCGTTCTCTAAAGTTAATTGGATACATTTTGAATAATTTTCCCATCTTGTAAAGATTAATTATTACAATCAGGAATGTAAGAAATTTTCTATCATTTCATATGCTTTAATGAATTTAATAAAAAGAAGTTTTTATTACAAGATAACAGATATCTTAATATAAATCAATCTTTTTTATTATGTTTTGCTGAAATTAAGCAGCGGCATACGTTGTCAAGAAATTCAGCACACAACTTTCAAAATTTTTCGAAAAACCATTCATTCTTCTATTTATAGAACGTTAGAACAAGATCTTTGAAGACATAATCGTTTCCAACAGCAATGTCTTGGCTCTTCAATTAAATTCTATAGATAGAGGTGCAGATCGTGCCGATGCAACTCAGCTGCCGAATTTTCGTCGGTGACCTGAATTCAACACTCACACGCTCGATTAATTAGTCTCTACGAGTGGCACCCTTCTCTCTCATTAACATCTTCCTTTCTCTTACAAACGTCCCTTTCTCGTTTCCTCTTTCTAAAACACGTGCAGTAAAATCACATTTAAGTTTGAATTTCAAATCGCATTCAAAGCACGTTTTATTTCTTTTTTCTTTCGCTGTTTTTTATAATTCTGCTTGTCTCCGAATTTTTAATTCTCTTGACACTATTTTTATCGCATTAAATAAAGAAACAGAAGCGCAGGTAGAGATTGAATAATTGACACACATTATGTTATAATATGTATATAAGAAAACACGATTTCAAACAAAATTTTATTCGATCTTTATATCCTTGTTAAAATGAGAACATAATGTAATTCGATAAAATGCAAAGAAGGATTTTCTGTATTACAGATCTCGCATTGTTCATTTCGCGGTTTAATGATATTAAAATATGACGCTGTGTAATGTAATCAGATATAAACGCCGTCACATTTAATATAATGAGGTGAGAATATTCATAATATTCATACTTTAAGTTTTAGCCCTTTCAAAATCCTGATAAATATCTTATAAAAGAAGCCATAAATACAATCGCGATTACATCCTGTTTTTATTGAAGATTATCTTTTACTCATTATTATTTGTTTGGCTCAAATGGGCTGCCATGGGATTAAGCTGCCAATCTAAAGCAGCACATTGAATTTACAAGCACCGAATATTAGAATAAGATCTTCTTTATACATTACCTATAGAAAGTTCAAATAGTTAAAGAAGTTGTTAAGCTCTATTTTAAATTAGTTAGATAAAATTTGCAAACAAAAGGATTAATTCTAAAAGATCTTACGCATAAGCTTATCTGCTGTAATAGTTTAAGCATTATTTTTGTTGTTATCTATTGCTATAACGCAAAGATATCACAGCGAGTTTCCTGTAAACTCTGTAATCGAATTTTGCACTGTTTGCAATTGATCCTATTGATGCCTTTAGGCATCAGAGCGTCCTTTAGATTAGAACATCCTTTGAGATGTTCGACACCGCGAATTCTCCGCATTGTCTCATGAAAATGAAGAAATATGGTGATCCATTGGCTTGTTCTGCTCCCTTTCCTTTTCTCTTTCTTCTCTCTTCTTTCTTTTTCTTGCATCCATCAGTTTGATGAATAAAAATATTATTAAAACAAAAATTTAAAGATATCTAATATCTAATCTAAGAAAAAAAAAGATTGGTTGCTGCAACTATTTAGATAGTAAAATATGGCATAACATTTTTATATGACTAGTAGTTTTTGGTTGTAATAGCAAATGTTTAGTTAGCCTATCGAAATCATATACTGACATTGCGGATAGGCTAACACAACTAAAAATTTGCTGCTACACCCAAAAACTGATTGCTGTAGTCATATAAAAATGTTACACTATATTTTACTATCTAAATTGTTGAAGCAACCAATCTTTTCTTTCAGTGTGTAAATAAAATATTAAACTTTTATTGAATTCCAAGAAATATAAAAGGAATATAAGGATAGAACATAAAAAGATGCATAAACTTGTATAATTTAATATTAACATTTTTTTTCAGTTAGGTGCAAAATGAAACGAATTATGATTGAAGATTATACGATTAAATTTCTCACACAATATGACAGAATAAATTACGCTACGTAAAGTTTGGAGATGAAAGCTATTCGCTGCGAGACTTGATTTTCTATTTGACATATTTTGCTTACATATTTACTTACACATCTACTTCATGCATCAGGCGAGCTCTACTCTGTTAGTAATAAAACTCCTTAATAGACACGATTCGGTTACGCAGATGCCAGGCATTACATCAGGCCGTCGTCGGAAATTAAAAAATACGCTCTCGTGCTTTGAAGAAAACGCGAAGAGGAGAACGAGAAGGAGTGACGAGCGAATAATCGAAAGATATCACGCGATCATCGCGAGGAGCGAATGATAATTGCCGGCGAAACGTTCGATCGACTTCTCGGGAAAGCTGCCCGAAGGATCGCGGCAAGTTATTTCTCCGACGGCGAGCCTTGAAACAACGTCGATCGATTCCTCGAAGGATAATAACACTTCTCCTGGTCTCCCTTCGAGATATACTGAACGTCCTTGGCCTCGTTCGCGTCAACAAGCTCAAGAGGTATTTTTTCCCCTCCCGTTTAAAACCCTTATGCAGGGGGTACAACCCAGCTGTCAATCCGGAATCTCACGCTTTTGCGTCCGACTTGGAATCGGGTCCGACGAGTACAAATTTCTTCCGCGAATTTTGCGCCTGACCGTTCCGATCCTACGAGTTGTGAACCGAATCGTTGTATATGAGGAAGTTCTAATTAAAGTTGCTACCGTTTGACCGTACCGGTGCGTGTCGGCCTACGCGCGATAGAATCACGTGATCGCGGGCAGAATCAAGAATAGTGTTAATCCGAATTTCGCTCTCGAACTTTTGGTAACGTCATACCTCGTAATCTGGCATGCCAGAGCGGACTGCTATCAGTAGCAGAATTCTCATTGATGTCTACACGTTTCCAAGTAGATTTTGCTGAGATTAACGTGAAGCGAATTCATGAGGTAATAAAGCGAACAGAAATTGAACGAGAGCGTCAAATATAATTTCCGGTGTAACGATTTTGGCCTTTTTGAATTCATAATCTAAAACACGACTACAATAGCTGAAACGCAGTGTAACTTTACAATAATTTGTTACAGTGTATGTCGCTGTTATTTTGGTAACAATAATTTTTTTTATTTATAATTAGGAAATTGTGGCTGATTATAATAAGAATAAGAAAGTTTCTCGATTTTAAAGAACAATGAAAACAAGGTGCTAGAATTTGTAATAATGCACGGCAAACGAGGCACGCAATGCGTGCTAAAAGCTCGCGATAAGTAGAAAAGCATAAAGCACTTTTTCGAGACGCTCGCTTGAAAATCGTGATAATTTCGATTATGATCATGATACTTGGCACTATCATTTGCCACGTAAATCGCCTGTGATTCTTTGGGCGTCGAGCGTGATATCTCATAGAAACGAATATGAGAGAGATTCGTGCTCTCGAGATAGCGTTTATGAACTGGTCATAATCTTCGAAACGTGAACTCCAGCAAGGAAAATAGAAGTCTCTTTCACTGAATTTGCCGAATGGAAACACATTTTGAAAACCATCAGCCACCGTTTCTTTCGCCGCGGAGAAAAGCTGCGTAATCTTATTGGAATTGTATAATAGAACAGAAATAACTTCTAAGGCAATATCGTTTGCAACAACGTTCTTAATCGATTCTCAGAAATTTTACTTGAGTAAGTTTGAAGAAAAAAATGAGAATTAAAAATTTGAGAATCAGTTCAGAGTTCTTCCGTCATTGATCATCTAGAATGACTATTCCGTATAGTACAACAATCTACCTGTAATACTTCTAACTTGTTTAATAAATATAAAGCTGCTGCGAGTAAATTGGATCTCTCGCATAAACAAAGAGAGTCTAAAACTAGATCGAAAAGTTTACTTTAGAATCTTGTTATCCGTAACTAATAGAAAATTAAACGGTTGTATCTTCAAACTCTACTTATTCGTTCAGAGCTGGAACGAATGATTGCGAATCGAATACGTTGCGTTGTAGCGCACAATCAGCTTAATCATTATACGCTGCCATACAAAAAATTGTAATTTATCATAAGAAATGACTCGGAGGGTCCCGGAGTAGCGAAAGATAAAAGTATTTAAAAACTTGACGGTGTAAGCTTCATTGGAACGGGAGAACAGCAGTTGCAAACTTAATCGATGCAGCACGAAATGCAGAAGAAAATACACGAATAGCACGAGACACTTGACGCGCGTGAGGAGCGATACATGTACATATACGTATGTGTATGTATTAGTTTCCGTGTTTTTCTCGCTAGCAAAGACTAATGAGGGTTGTAAAATTTATGACGAGGCAGTACAGCGGCTGAAAATTGCTGCAAGGAAAGGCGCACCCGTAAAAATTGTAGAGGGTAAAGCACTACGAGAAGAACAGAAAAATCGCTACGTGGCACTTGCTTTCCTCAATAAAAGCACTTCAATAAAGAAGGAAAAAGAGTAAGAAAAGAAAGAAAGGGAAAATTGATCACGCAAAAAGAGAGCCGGCTGTCGGGTAATTTCACCGAAACAGTGTCCAATTAAGTGTTCTAATAAACAGTGTCTAATTAAGCCAGAGAGTGGAAGCACCGGGTGAACACGTGGAAGAGGGCCCGACGGCGCGCAAGAGCGGCTTCATACGCGGTCTCGTACGCCGATTGAGTAGCGGCGGCGGCAGAACGGGGCGATCGGCTCGTTCGATTGCCACGTGTGGCGGCGGCGGCGGCGGAGGCGGCGGCGGATCCAAAAGTGGAGGAGGCGGTGGTGGAGGAGGCAACACGAGTCCTAGCGGTGGTTGCGTTTTCGCAGCTGGACAACAGTCGGTCGCGGGGGCCGATAGCACCACGGTGTCCGCATCCGGAACTCCCCTTGGTGGCCGCGGTACCCCGAGCCGACGGTCCAGCCGCGATCTAAGCCCCTCGAAAAAATCGTCGTCGACGTCGTTAGTGATCGGCCAGCAGGATGCAGCCGTGGCCAGCCACGGAGGCGGTGATGGTGCCGGTACCACTTCGTCGTCCGCTAGTGGTACCGGACAGGATTGGCGGAAGCTAGTCGGCAGCATAAGGCGCAAGGTACGCCGTAAAACCACCCATAACAGCTCCAGCGTATCCGAAGCCGCTCTGCAGGACACGACGAATCGCAATCAGGATGACTTCCTCAAGGCCGCAATGAGAATCTTCCTGGTGGTGTCGCCGCCGATGGGGCGCATTCAGGTAAAATGCGCATATCGGTCGTGCTCGCTGTTTTGTATCAATATATTTCGAATTTGCAAATGCTAAACATTTTTTTTAGCTTGCTTGTCGATTGTTACACTGAAAAAAGAAACTAAATTCTAAAAAATATTTATTTGAATAGTTCTAAGTAAATATTTACTAAATGTAAACATATATATATTTATTTGATACAAGAACCATAAATTTGATTTAATTGTTATTTTTTTATTTTGAGTAAATTTTTATTTAATTAAAAGTAAATGTTTAATTAGTACTATTCAAAGAAATATGTATTAAGATTTAGTAAATTTTTTCGGTGTAAATTTTAATTTCCACTATTGACCATCTTTTCTTAGAAAAAAGTATTAAATGAAGATATGATACGTAAAAAGCATCAATGCCTAATTTCTGTTATTATAAATATTGTTATAAATTAAATGCATGAGATAAATCTTACGTAAGACTGAAGCTTACATCATCTTGAATATCTTATCCATCATGCTCCATGTATAGACACCGCACGAATGTCTTTTCTCTGACGTAAATTGCTGCGATCTACAATATATCCACATACTCTTCTTTTCTTGTCTTTTCTTTTCTTTTCTCTACTCTCCTCGGGCTGATTGGCGAAATCGTACAAAATATTTAGCGAAAAGAAACATTTGACGCTATCTAGGCAGAAGATGCTTTCCGCGCAGTCATACAGCTCGGATCCAATCGAATACTTTCATTCGATAAAAGGAGCTGATAATTGTCTTGCGGATCTAAGACTCAGATGGGATTTACTTTCTGTCCAAGGACAATCTGGTTTCCCGTGATAAAAGGAGAGCTATCTTTTTGCCATCGTGCTCGCTATACTCGGAACGTACAAAAAGGTTTTATTATTTTCGGACTTTAATTTCTTCGGGCAAATGCGCTTTATGTTCCAGCTTTGTCCGTATATTATATTATCTGCATTATATATTATTATACATATATTATTGTCTATTTATTTATATTGAATTATTATATCATTATATCAATATATAAATACTCCATTTATTTTGAATGACATAT
>Ga0157364_1008246_pt1 | contig 10797 bp, 7 predicted proteins | sample AttsexASBM2_FD_111476 | JGI IMG/M metagenome (GOLD analysis project Ga0157364, IMG submission 111476) | Fungus gardens microbial communities from leaf cutter ant in Ribeirão Preto, State of São Paulo, Brazil - Atta sexdens ASBM2 | ecosystem: Host-associated > Fungi > Mycelium > Unclassified ... | reverse complement strand
ATTCGCAAAAGTTAAATATCGTTTCTTCTTAGTTTGAGTATTTAGATAATCTCCAGAAAGTTGAAGCTTTGTGTGTTAGGATACTATCTAAAAAATGGTTATCTGAGGGGATGAAAATCGAATAAATAGATACTGCGAAGCCCCTAACAATAGTCGGCCGTACTATACGCTTAATGGTCGAATCGAAGTTAGTCATGGGAAGAGAAGATATTATTGCTCAAATACATACGATGAGCTTGAAGGTGACTAATGCAGAGGAACTCATCTACTATCGTTTAGCTATACAGTCGTTAGCTAGAAAAAGCCACTAAATGGCAATTATTCTCCACCTACTTTACGATTAATGTCAGAAATAATATCATCTAGGCTTGTCTTTTCAACTCCGAAACTTTGCAGCTTAGTCAGTACTGAACTTATTGATTTTATTTTTTAAATATCACCATCATCTGGTTTTTTTGATGGCTTTTCTTGGAACTCTTTAGTAATAAATCAAGTGTAATAGTCTAATTTCTATCGATTAGAGCCACTGAGACTTCACCATAGGTATCGTAATGATCTCATAATTATGCCTTAAAAATAATCATATTTTTTAACTCGTTTGTTTTACTGGTGATAAAAAATTTAACTTATTCCAGACAATTTAAGCAAGGAGTGAATATTTAAGGGTTCCTACGCTCTCCTGAACGTACAATAACTTTTGGTAACCAAACAATCCCCTGCAGGGTACAGATAATTGAAACGGTAACATAACGCTTGATAAGATAACCAAAACAGTACAACGCGACATCAATAAACCTTAATAATCTGTAGGTAAAGTACGAATGTCGATAAGCCGTCCTTGTTCAATGGTGATGAACTCGCCGATCCGCAGGTCGGCAAGAATTTTCATGATATGGCTGCGGGAAAGGCGAGTACGTTGATGTATGAATTGTTGCACATTGATACCCATCCGGACATTTTCTGGCAGGCTCATAATCTCCAGAAGATTGTGGCGCACCATGGTGTAAGAATTGACAGCAACCAACTGGTTGTCTCGCCGGGCCAGCTGATAGACAAAATATGCAAGTATCTGGGCGACGTTATGCCACAGGTTCATTCGAGACACTTCAGCCTTCAGCGACTCGGTCGGCAGGCTGTAGCCCTGACAAGGGCATTCCGCAATCAAATCATAGCTGGACGGATAATGGAGCAGTTCCGTCAGTCCAAAAATAAACGGCGCCCTGTCAGCCGCCACCAACAGGCCATCATGCCGTCGGGTTAGGGTGAAACAACCGTCGGCAATGATGTGTACGCTCTCGTTGGCCGAAAGCGTGCAGACCGTCAGGCTTTCACCAGTAGTTAATGTAAAGGGGGTACCAACCGAGGCGAGCGCCCGACATAGCAACAAGAAATTATCCTCCGGCTTCTCAACCGCGGAAAGGGGAGTTTTGGGAGGAAAAGGGGATGATATCATCATTGTAAAGTAGCTTCCGTTAAAACAGATAAAACAGATAAAACAGATAAAACAGATAAAACAGATAAAACAGATAAAACAGATAAAACAGATAAAAATTATACACAATTCCGTATTCATCTATCTGATTTAATTAGAAAAACAGATTTTCCGTAAAGGAAAGCATAATCTGAACCACACATTACGCACGGTCCGCAATGAAGTTTACTACGGGGCAAAGCGAGCAGCCGGTTCACCGACTAACCATGTATATGCCCCCAGCATATAGCGCAACCACGCCTTCAGCAGGCAGGTACTTACAGAGGAGTACAGCACCGCTGAGCGTGAAAGCGGCGGATGTAAGGCACCGGGTGCTGTTCATACCGTTGGACAGGATGATAGTGATGTAGATGAAATCAGCGACAGGAAAAATGGCGATCTGCTCGTCATGGATAATTCAGAGCCCCCCTTTCATGGAGGTTCTGTCGCTTACGATGCCGTTCAGGTAAAATACTGTTTTTTGTAATGTTGCCGATGGAAACCGGCGGAAACGCATTGTCTGCTACCCGGCTGACCTCGCTCCGGTACTGATATCCCGTATTGTTCAGATGCGCCTAGCAGGCACATCAGGCGGTACGCTGCTCCGCTCTGCATCTGACTGCAATCCAAGTGAGGCGATTTCCGTCTGGATCTGGGACAAAACGGTACACCAGTAGGCTACCATATCCGGAATGACTAATACTTCAGTCCATGCCTTCCGGCACCAGCGGTTGGCTCACCTACCGTGCGGCGGATGGCGACTGCACGAACTAGCGATCCTATGCAGGCCACCGCGATCCCCGTACCGCCCAGGTCTATATTTACCTACCCGGAACCGATCTGAGCCACCACATGGCAGCGGCCGTCTTGGACATAGACCGGAAAGTAGCCGTCCTCATTTTCCCTCAGGAAGTGACTTATGATCAGTTACGCAATAATCCCAGTCAGCTATATCCCTTTAACAGCTAGGTGTAGCTGTTAAACGATTCACTGAGCACGGAGGAAAAAGAAGCGTTGAAGACCAGCCATCGGCGCTCACGGGCTCTGGCCAGGCATACAACTCTGGCATCACTGCTGGAAATTGGCAAAAATGCGCTGGCTAGTATTGTACCGGAATTAACATCGCTAATATCCCTGAACAGCTCCGCTCTTTATTTCTTCGCCTTCAAGATGCTCCTTTTCCGTGGCCCCATTGATGGCCGTCAGCGTCTCCGTTGTAGTGTTGTGGGTCGGTAGCACGACAAAGGCAGGTGTCCTCGGCAATTGCAGCTTTTCACCCAACGTCATGTTCTTGCCGATGCGTTGCTGCTAGGGATAGCTTTTAGCGTTGTCGGATAGCTGCTTCAACCCTGCTTCTCCGAGAATAAGTGAGAGCCACAACATCAATGGTCGCCGACGTTAAGTACCCCTCAACTTAGCTTAGCCCAAAAAGCGCATGGTGATAACGCCGGTAGGAATCACCACAATTTTCAGCCCAGAAGGCTTCTCGTACCGGAACTGCGTAGCCGGATACTGGCCGAGGCAGAAATGGGAATCATCAACTGCAAGACTGTCAGCAGGGTTTCTATACGCGGACGACGTAAGATGGTGAAGAGCGGCGCTACGCCGGATAATTCATATGTCATGACAACTCTAGGAGGGGCGGGCCATCACGTCCTCCCCCTCCCGTATTCAGTGTTATTGATAATCAAGGGTAAACGTCGCATCCGCGTTGACAGTACCGGGTTCGACCGTCTTGCCAGTACTGGCCACGTATTGAGCGTAAAACACCATAGACACCTTGGCTGTGCCAGCACTTATGGGATAAACGGTGCTGGGTTTTCCCAGAGAGATACGGTTCTTATCTTTGTCAAGGATGGCAATTCCCAGATTGGTGGCGGCCCCGCTGCCGGTGTTTAGAGCTAACAGAGTGTTATCGTCCTTGTCCGGCGTACCGGTAAAGGATACTTTGACTCCAGACGTGCCGCCGCAGTTCTCGAGGTTAAGCGCAAAGCGCACTGGCGGGACGCCCAGTGGTGTGCCGATAAACTGTTTGGTCGCCCAGGACCCCATGTCGACGGTCTTGCTTTTGGAGTCCGGACTCACCGTACAGCTATTAGCCACCAGAGTCGCAGTCATACGCAGGTTGATTTGACCCAGACCGGCATAAACCGGCGCACTTACACCGACCAGCAATACCAGTCCCGCACACAATTTCCTCCCCCTATTCCCCCTGACAACAGACTTGTAATTCCTATGCTGCAATGACATAACGCTCTCCTCAGTCAAAATCGACACGCAGGTAGGCCAGCGACGTAACTAACCCTTCGATGGGTTTATTACCGGTCACGCTGACGGGGTAGAACCTGATGGTGACGTTGGCGCGGGCGCTACCGTCCAAGGTAAATGGGATGATGCTGGACAGGTTGTTCGGCGTCAGCTCCCGGTTGTTGCCGTCGATGACCACAAAGCCGACGTCCTTGTTACTGGAGACGATGGCATTGCCGGAGACGTTGTCGGCCTGGACGCGCAGCGTCAGATTTGCCTGCGCGGCGATGTTGTTGCATTGTATCCCTATAGTTTTGGTGATGGGATTGACGCCATCGGCTTTGGCGCCGGCGGTTTTGAAGGCGCCGGAAGATATATTGCCGAAGTCGATGTTAATAATTTGCCCAGCATTCAGCACGCAACTTTGCGGAACGGTTATCAAATACTGTAAATACACCCGTGCATAAACCTGGTATTGAGCCCCACACCCTAAACCTTTACACCCCCCCCAAGTACCTAATAATATATTTTTGGCATAAGTACCATTCACCAAAGCTTTATCGATCCTGAGCGCTGAATCCCAATATGTTGGATCCCAAAGCCCATTTAACAATTGTACTCGACAACTATTGGCTCCCCATGCATTCCGATTAAATGGTGCATAAATATATCCGCACTGTTGACGCAGGCGCACTGCAACCGAGAGATAACTATCAATTTTTTGATATACCCACCCCTGTGGAGCTGTTCCAAACGAGGGTAAAGAACCGTCAATTTTAGTAAAACTAGCCCCTTGATAGCTAATACCATACCCTGTATTAAAACGCCCTACAGAGAATGTCGAACTCCCCTCTGTATGGCCCGGGGTATTACTTGCTGCAGAGATTGTTGCATTAAGGTTAAGATTAACCTGTTGATTGCACCCTGTGCACACCGCCTTAGCACCTGAGACACATGCCAGCCCTAATACCCAAAAAAGCAATACCGTTCTTAACATGTTCATTACCGGCACCCCGCTTTCGCATAGCTAATCGCCTTGCTTTCGCTCCCCGCCGGCAACGCATACAGCATCACGCACTGCTCCGCCGACGTACCACCCCATACTACTTTCAACGCGCCGTTCACCGGCAGCCCAGACAGATATACCTGACCGTTTTCACCCACAATACTGTCTCCATTACCATTTTCTTGTGACACTGTCGCCCCGAACGGCACAGGCATGCCATTTCGCTGCGTCAACGTCAGCAACGCCCTCACGCCTATCCGCGTTGCAAACTCCGCACGTACCAGCGCACCTTGTGTCGGCACTACGTTCACCACAGCATCATCCAGATCGGTATTATTTTTCAGCGTCTTCAGGTCTAGCGCGACCCGGTTGCGCCGGTACGTTGTCGCATACGGCACTACCGCATACCCACGCCAGTCGGTGCGCACTCCGGTAGCATTTTCTACCGCCACCCCATCCGCACCTGGGGCTTTGATAAGCACGTTGGTGTCCCCCAAAGGCTGACCTAGCGTCACCCCATTAGCATGCGCCACCACCCCGCCACTCAAACCATAGGTAAACTGCTGATACCCGCGGCCATAGTTATAATCTGCATTGGCATTGCCTAAGCCGCCCTGATAGTTTAACCCCGCACTACCGCTCCCGCCTACGCCGTGGTTACCATATCCCTGCTGCACGCTGTAACTCAGGTTGTTGTCCGCCAGCAACGTCCCACTGACCCCTGTCAGCTGACTCGTTCGACCGTGACTGTCCGTTGTCAACGCGTAAGTCGCGTACGCCGAGTTACTCGAACTGGTAATATCCGCTCCACGCCCCCCCCCACTCAGCCATTTGCCCAGCGGTAAAGAGACGTTGAGCGCTAGACGCTTGTCCGCCCCTGTTAACCCCGGGCTCTTATTATAAGCCACGTTCAGGTTGTAGCTGACATCTTTCCAGGTGCCGTTGTAACCCGCTTGCCACAGGTCGTTGGTCTTATCTGTACGCCAGTAGGTTTGGCTACTGGCCGTAAGGAAAAGCGAGCCGTAGCCCCCCAGTTGCTGGGTAATATTGATCTGTAGCTTGCCTTTTTTGGTATAATTCAGGTTGTAATAATCCGTATAGCTCGGCGCCATCTCATCCGGGCCGTCCTGAGAATTGACGGTATACCCACTCATACGCCGGTAACTGGTCTCATCCAGAGTATAGAATCCCTGCGTGGAGTAGCGATACCCCAATAACTGGAAGTTGGTTCCCACATTGTTCAGTGACTTAGCGTACAGGAAGCGCATCGACTGCCCCTGGTGCTGGCTATCGTCGGCTAGCGTGCTATTAGCCTGCGTGATATCCGCCGACACAGCCCCCCAGTCACCCAAATTTTTCCCGGCACCAAACGCAAGAGAGCGGTAGTTAGTCGCCAGCTGAGAACCGCCATAGAGCGTCACTCCATTCGCAAAGCCCCAAATAATGGTCCCCTGACCGAACGTCGGTTTGTCCTGACGCTGGCTGCTACCGCGGTACTGCGCCGCCGTCAGTGCGTATTTGACTCGGCCTTCGCGTTGCAGCACCGGTACCGCAGAGTACGGCACACTGAACTGGTTGATGCTGCCGTCATTCTCAGTGACCGTTACTTGCAGGTCGCCACTGGCCGAGGTTGGGTATAGGTCGGTGATTTCAAAAGCGCCCGGCGATACATACGTCTGATAAATAACATAGCCATTCTGTCTGACAGTCACCTTGGCGTTGCTACCCGCGATACCGCGCACCGTTGGTGCAAAGCCACGCTGGCTATCCGGCAGCATGTTGTCGTCAGATGCCAGTTGCACACCGCGGAATCCCAGGCTATCGAACACGTCGCTTGGGGTATAACTGTCACCCATAAGCAACGAACTCTTCAGCGGGATAATGCTGCGTTGCACATAGGTACTGACGTTTTTCCAACTACTGGAACTACGACCGTTGCCGCTGCCGTAGTTCCAGGTAGAATAGTTGCGTAAGCGCCAAGCACCAACGTTCACCCCGCTATTCAGGCTTAGAAAATAGCTGTTGCTGCTAGCATTAGCCTGCGTATTCTTGCTGTTACTACCCGTGAAGTTGTAGTTAAGCAACACCGCCGGGATACCTTCATCCCACTCCGATGGCGAAATATAACCCCGCGCATTATTACGCAGTGCCGCCTGCGGGACGCTAATGTATAGTCGTTGATTATCAAAATCGAATCGGGAGCCAGCTTGGGCGATAGCCTTGTCCAGCGCCACGCACTGAGCAACCGGTGTCTGCGCCAGTGCAGGCACATCCGATACCTTGACGTCGAGCTTTTCCAGCTGTGCGCGGGTGATACAAGCGCTCAATCCGGTCCCATCGCCTTTCTGACCGCTTTTCTGTGCCTGAAATACCATATCCTGGGTAGCTACGTAGTCGTCGTTCAAATAGACTTCGACCCGGTAAGTTCCTGGCGCACCTTCTCCCTTATCAAAACGGGACAGGTCTGCCACTGCTGACGGATTGCTCGATAGAAAGGCGGGATTAAAAAACTCCTCGGCCCGTGCACCGTCTCCCACTAACAAAAGGGCGCACAATCCCCATGTTGAGCGCCCTACTACGTAACGGCGTAATATGGCGTATGTAATGAAGGGCCTTACACCTGAGTACCTAGACAAGGCCAGTGACTGCATAAAAGCACTCCTTAATGTTGCTGCCAAGCGTAAATCCTGCGATGCACAAACGGCATTCTGTGATTTGCCAGCGGACATCTGTCCGGCCTTATTTCATCACCGCTGTAACTTTGGGTGTGTTAGCACCGTAATCGTTGACAGTCTGGTAACTCACCACTCCGGCAGAACCAGCCGGCAAGGTGATGGTCGTACTGCCCATCGGCGATACCATAGTGTTGGGCAATTTGTGGGCACCAATGCTCACGTTCACCAACGTGACGTAATATGGAGACGGGTTGGTGATGGACAGGGCATTACCCTGACGCTGAAAGCGCAACTGTGACGGAGCATCCGCTGGTTTTGACGGCAATCCGGTGGGACGAACGAAAAGTTTGATACGCGACAGAATGGCAATCTGGAGTACATTTTTGCCCTGAATTTCCCCGCGCTCAACGGCAGGGATGGCCTTACTATTCAGCCAATACACGGTCTCCCGGTCTTTAGGGAGTTCACTGCCAACATACATAATACGCAGCGTGTTTTCCCCTTTGGGTTTGCTGACGAACAGCGGTGGTGTGATGACAAAGTCCACCGTCTTTTTGCCGCCAGCATCCTCGACCCAGGACTGGATCAGGAAACGCTGTTTCTTATCACTGTTGGTCACCGCCAGCGATGCCTGTTTGGCGTCAGCTGGATAGATGACACGGGTCGCCCCCAGAGCCACACCGCCCGCCTGGGCGGACGGCGGTAGGATGGTTGCGGCAGCAAGCGCCGCAATCAGTAAGGTGAGACGTAACGAAGGGATTCTCAGCACACTAAACCTCATCATGAGAAAATGGATTATTATCTTGGATATCAATATCGGAAAGGCAATTACCGTAACGGAACCGGCGTTACTCCCCCCACATCCATGCATCGGCGTCCCCTCATCAATGAAGACATGATGGTGGTAACCACCTATCACCTTGTCGGTCAATAGCATAGCGATCACCCCTGCCGGTATTTGTGTGCTTCGCACTATTATTTCCTGACTGACAGCGGAAAGCTGGCCGCCATTACTGGCGACCAGAACACGATCTTCAAAGTGTGGGTATAAACGCAGGCAGGCTCTTAGTTATATTGCATGGTGAATGTGGCATCCGCATCCGCCTCACCAGGCGTTACGCTAGCCAAGGTGGACTTATAACGTGCACTCAAAGTCAGAGTGTTCGAACCGTCGTTAAGGGTCTTAGCACTGGAGAACGTACTCCCGTTCGGCGGCAGTACCTTGCCTTGGCTATCAGAGATTTCGATACCGACACCGGCAGCAGAACCTGACGCACCGCCGCTGATGTTGCTTACTGCCAGTACTGATGGGTCGTTTGCATCGGCATTGCCGCTGAATGCTACAGCCGCGGTTTTGAATACACTGGTATCACAATCTTCGAGTTTAATGCTGAGCGGTACTGCCCCGGAGCGGTCACCCACGGCGGCAAAATGAGCGGTACGGTATTGGCCCATCTGAACGGTCTGATTTTCCGACGCCGCACTGACAGCACAGGCAGCATTCACCATCTGGCCGGTGAAGTGTACGGTACCACCCGCGACGTTTGCAGGAGAGGTAGCAGCAGAGGAAGCGGTGCAGATGGACAGCAGGGCAGTACCAATAATAGTGTTGATCAAACGTTTATTTGTGGACATAAATCCGAACTCCTTGGTCTTTTTTTGATGAATGCTGAAACTACAGCATCCGTGAGTGCATGGTCCTCAATTGACGCTTCACCCCTCCAAACATGACAAAAAGAGGGCTTAAAAACGAAATATTTTGAACCAAACTGTTAATATTCTTAAAATCTATGCTCAGTTAGTCAATTATTGATTGAGTCCTTTTTTGGACTCGATGGTCAGGAAATTCAATCGACCCCGATTGGATTTCCTAACGTTAGTGGTAGTATTTCCGCCGCTGTTACAAAGAAGCACTGAGTAAAGAACGTAGTACGCCTGTGGCGTGAGCGGCGCTCCAATTTATATTCGGTCTCATGTATATACCGGCCCGCCAAACTCCTCTTTAGCGTCGATGGCGGCTGGAACCGCCGCCTCGAAAAACACGGCGACAGCATCAGCCAATGGATCTGCCTCTGGGTTGAGCGCATATTCGCCTGAGGGTTCTGCGCCATAGGCGTACGCCGCTACTGCGGCGCATCGCCGGACTGTACACACTCCCGCTTCTTCTGCCAGAGCTGCGAGTCAAAGGCCTTCAATGCCTGCGGCATGAAGTCCACCGAGCAGTAGATCGCTGAGCAGTAGCATGTCCTGCCCGACTGCGAATGGCAGTACATCAGCTTACTGTGGCCCTTTTTCAGCAATAACTGGCCCCTATTCAACGAACTGTTCCACTGTGCCACTCGAGCCATGCCTAAGATGGCGCGTCAGCAGGGTATCGAAGTGGGTATATTCTGCGCCCTTCACACCTATGAGCGGCAGCTAAATCAGCACCCACGTATCCACGATTCCGTCACTCGTAGTGGGCTTGACGTTAAGTACAGCATCTGGCGCAGCCTTTTCTTCAAAAGAAGGGCCGTTGAGTAAATCTGGAGGAGTGCCATTATCCGTCTACTGCATGGGAGCTATGAGCGGGTCGGGCCCGGCATTTTAAGATGGTGTGCTACTCCGGCTTTCTGACCAACCGCAAGCGGGGCTTACTACTGCCGAAGGTTTACAAAACGCTGGAAATGACGGGATGGGAGAAACCGAAAGACACCGGGTTCGCGGTGCTGATAAAAGGCTTCCTGGGGACGGATCCGTACCCATGTATCTTCTGCCAAGGTCGGCTGCGTTTTGCCGGCGCCATGGATGATAAGCATGCGACAAAAATCCTCTCTGACAGGCTGCATCAGATAACGAAAAAACGATGGTTGTAGATACCTGAAATTGATTAGTACGCCTGAAAAATGGGTTTCGTGGTCAACAGAGAAAAGAAATACCAATCGGCCCGGTCAATTCAACATATTTTTTGAAATTAAACATATCGATTTCATTATGAAAATACTTTATTTTTCAATTTATTATGTTTAATTTTTGTTAAATTTAGTGAGGTATCGAGGAAGATTCCCTATTGGTGCGGCGATAAAACAGTGACGGGTTATCGGTAGCGATAAGGACAGATGGACAACGACGAGAAAAACTACTGCCACAGAGGCTTAGGCAGATCGCGGGGAAGTGTTAAAGACTCTTGGAGATCTCTCGGTCAGGCTGACTTAACATTTTAAGATGATTGCTCTATAACAATATCGCGATAAACAGTAAAAATAATCTAACCTGATTTATTAAGCCAATAAAAATAGCGAGCATAACACTATATTCTTTAAGGTTAATAAACGAGAATAATATAAATTTTTTGTTGTCTACTTTGCGAAAAGACATAATCGGCTACCGTGGTTTGAAACGTTAAAAGAAAAATCTCT